>Ga0213919_1000664_pt1 | contig 14296 bp, 19 predicted proteins | sample McNCre317MG_FD_161056 | JGI IMG/M metagenome (GOLD analysis project Ga0213919, IMG submission 161056) | Freshwater microbial communities from McNutts Creek, Athens, Georgia, United States - 3-17 MG | ecosystem: Environmental > Aquatic > Freshwater > Creek | place: USA: Georgia | collected... | reverse complement strand
GAAATACTGATACCCTACCCGGTATGGTGTGGTGTCCACAGTGGAGGGTATTTAAATAGTGTGTGTCTATGTCGAAGGCTGCAAATATTTATAACCTTCACTGTATATTTATTCAATTAACTCACAGTAATTATATACAGAGCGTAATTAATTACAGAAAGTAATGCATTACAGCGAGTAATTAAATACAACAATCAATTGTTCGTTACTCTCAGTAACATTTTTGCAATGCATTGACACTACATATAAATGTTTCAATTAATTAGACACCCAACATATAATTACAATCAGTAATTGATTGCTAATTCAACGCACAATTATATGCAATTAATTACGCATAGTAACGCAGTGTACATCGATGACCATCGCTCCGGGTGCAGGTTGGGTGGTCAGGGAGCACCACTTCACTATTAGCACATCTGAGGATGAAAACTCATGCAATAGGGGAGACCCTCACCCCAGGCACCCAACCTGCACCCATGATCAACATCTATTAAAAGGCACAATAAAAGGGGGCTGCCCGAAAGCAACCCCCTCTATTGCAACACTACATCACGCAACGTAGCGTGACCACGCAATGTAACTCAGTGTATTATATTACGCAGTGTAATACATTACTCAATGCAACGTTAATTGATTGTGCATAATTATACATTGCATTAATATGCAGTCACCATTGATTAGGTGCATTCATTGCGTCGCATTGCAATCCATGCTCAATCAATCGCGCGATAGCAACGCTGCGTAATACATTGTTCTCTTGACAATAGGCCAGCAATGCATCGTATACCCACGGGGGTATCGTCACGGTCACGCTGACTTTACGTGCCGGCCTAATACCGTCTTCCGCCATCATGCCTCTCTCAGTCATAGCACGCGCGCCCCGTAATAGCCCCTAACGCCATGGAGGGTGGCCATCCTGAGTCCGACCCCTAAACCACTCACAACGGCCAGGAAGCCCTCATAGAAGCGCGCGGCTGACATATGGTGGAAACCATTCCGCGTTGCGTAGGTGGTGTAGGCGGAAACAGCAAAAGACCCCCGACGAATCGGGGGCCCTCTGAGCGTTAACTATTTGACGATGTAGACCGCGAACGGGAATGGGTTGCCTTTCGTGACGCTGGTACGCACGCGAGCGATCTTGCACTCACCGGATGCCACCATAAGGTAGGCATAAGCGTCAGCAATCCATCGCGTCTCGCATCGGCAGTAGAACACCCATTCACCTCTGTAACTAGCCATGGTAGGTCTCCACTCTGGTAGTTGACCACTGTTTAATTGACTATCTAATTATATAAGCTGGCAATGAATTAGCAAACTGATGTCACCCGTTAGTGTCAATGCCTGCACGTATCAGTATATGGAAGATCATTAATATACTAGATCAGTGCTACACTGCGTGGCTATGGACGCGCTAACACCCACAGATACTGCGCTCTTGCTCAATGACATAGCCACTAGGGCAGGAACAGGACAACAGATAGCCGGTTGGTACGGAATGACCATTCCGGAACTGAGGGCATTCACGGCTGACAACATGGATAAGCTTACGGAACTACGTGAGAGCCTGGCAGAGACAGCACAAGCAGCCGATGCTGAGACAGTCACACCCACCCAACTTGATGACCTCTGGATAACCAACAAGTTCGAGCGCTTGAGGCGCCTGCAAGACGTGGCTGAGATTCTGTATGATCAGCGCAAACTAGGCGATGCCGTGACTATGCGTGAGTTCAGGTCATACTTGATGTTGGCTGCCAACGAACTAGGACAGCTATTGCACCGTGGTTCAGGCGAGGCAGGCACAGGCGACACGCTTAGTGTTGACATTCAAGGCGTAGATATGGATACATTGCGATGACTGTAGATGAAATGCTGAGCGCATTCATTACATTACAGAAATTAGGTTATGGCGACAAGCAAGTCTATTTGCAAGATAGTGAATATGGAACTGAGGAAGCTGATTTACCGTATCTGACAAAAGATAATCTTATTGTCATAGATCCTGCATAGTTATGGAGATACTAAAATGACTGAATTAGAACTATTGATTGCTCGCGAATTGGCATACGGAACGCATTTGCGGTTCGACCATATTGTGTTCTGTGGTAATGAGGTAGAGGCAGTGGATTGTGTTCGCGCTAAGGAGCATATTGAGGAAGCAAATAAAGCCGCAGATGAGTACATTAAGGCATTGACAAATGGTTAATTCATTACCAAATAAATCGAAGCACACTGGTACACGCCACGAGCATATTTATAAGCCCCGTGGGGGCTGTAAGGAGGTATTCGAGTGTCGGGATGAGGAAGTACTGGTGTCGGGTCCTGCCGGCACAGGAAAGAGTAGGGCCTGCCTTGAAAAGGTGTATGCCATTTGCCTGCTGACGCCAAACGTTCGAGCGCTGATTGTACGAAAAACGCTGACCTCATTGGGTTCGTCAGCGTTGGTAACGTGGCGTAACTATGTAGTTAAGGAAGCATTAGCCACTGGCAATGTGGTGTATTACGGTGGTAGTTCATCAGAGGCAGCACAATATCGTTTCAAGAATGGTTCATCGGTTACTATCGGTGGCCTTGATAAGCCAACCCGAATCATGTCAACGGAATACGATATTATCTATGTCCAGGAAGCGACAGAGATAACTATCGAAGATATTGAAATGCTGAATACGCGACTGCGTAACTCTGTAATTAAATTCCAGCAATTACTAATGGACTGCAACCCGGCTGGCGACAAGCACCCATTGAAATTGCGCTGCAATGTCGGCACCTGCAAGTTGATCGAATCAAGACACGAAGATAACCCGCGCCTGTTCGACGATGACGGGCAGTTGACCAAGCAAGGTAAGAAGTACATCGGGATCCTGAACAAGCTCACTGGCGTGCGTTACAAGCGCCTGAGACTGGGCCTCTGGGTATCGGCTGAGGGCATCGTTTATGAAGAGTTTGATCCGGCACTACACATTTTGCCATGGTCGTATGACAAGGATGACAATCAATTACCTTTGCCTGAGGAATGGCCTAGGTACTGGGTAATTGACTTTGGGTATATTCACCCATTTGTTTTGAAATGCTACGCAGAAGGGCCGGACGGCGAACTGTATATGTATCGAGAGATATACATGACAGGACGTACGGTTGCGGAACATGCGCAAACAATTATGAATTGCGTAACACGCACAGTTACTAAAACATGGAATGACCATATCAACCGTGTTGATAGAGTTCAGGTAACTACTGAATGGATCGAGCCCAAGCCATCGGCGATCATATGTGATCACGATGCTGAGGGTAGAAGCACATTCGAGAAGGCTACGGGTCTGGGCACTGTGCCAGCAATCAAGTTTGTGAACACGGGTATCGACCTGGTCAAGGGTCGACTCACACCAGGCGATGATGGCTACCCTCAGTTCTACCTCATGGCTGATTCATTGGTAGAGCGAGATCAAACGCTGGCAGAGGCGCTACGCCCGACGTGTACGGCTGAGGAATACCCATCGTATGTATGGAAGGTGACCAACGATGGGCGCAAGCAAGACGAACCTGTGAAGCGTGACGACGATGGCATAGACTGTGACCGGTACATGATCATGTATAAGGACTTCAAAGGTAAGGCGCGAGCTACACTCATCAATGCATAGGAGTAGAGAATGGCTGTTCTGGAAATACCCAACAATCCGACATGGCGCGATTTTATCGCTGTGAAACTGACCAGTCGGTCACGCCGAGCAACGACGATGCCACGCGTGCATACGTGGTATCAGGAACTGTTCAAGGTGCTTATGCATCTGGGAGGTTTTGCATGCTTGACAGTTGCCGGATTCTCATTTAACTTTCCGGCAGGAATGATCGTTGCCGGAATGTCGTGTTTCGTGTTCTCGTGGCTGACACAATCAAACACGTCTATGAATGAAACAACCACAGCAACAGCCACTGATCCGATTCTGCGACGTAGTAGGTAGGTGGCGGCATGGATGACTTGATTTCCAAGGTGACGGCTAGACTGCCTGGCCTTCGCACAGTCACCAACGATTCCCCTGTGCCGTACACTGGCCGATCAGATTCCCTCAGTGGTGGTAGTGGTGGGGGTGATGATGGCGACCGGGCTTACGCGGCGTATGGCAGTGTTGGGACGCTGTTCGCTATCGTCAGCCAGATTGGTAACGCGTTCGCGTCGACACCTTGGCACCTATACCGCCGTACCTCAGTGCGTGATAAATCACGTAGGCAGGAAGTACTAGGCCACGCGTTCATGAAGGTTTGGGATCAGCCCAATGAATTCATGACCGGCCGCTATTTCCGCGAGGTAGCGCAGCAGCATCTTGACCTTGTCGGCGAGGCTGTGATCGTGCTGAACATGGTCGGCAACGTGGTCTATGAAATGTGGCCTGTCCGACCCGATAGAATCAAGCCGGTAAAGCACCCAACCAAATTCATCACGGGGTATATCTACTGTGGGCCAGATGGTGAGGAAGTACCGCTCACCAAGGAACAGGTTATCCATATTAAGCTACCAAACCCGAGTGACCCATATCGGGGAATGGGACCTGTGCAGGCTGTACTCAATGATATTGATGCAGCACGCTACGCCGCAGAATGGAACAGGAATTTCTTCATAAACGGTGCTCAGCCTGGTGGCGTTATCAAGGTTGATTACCGTATGAATGACAAGGAATTCAATGAGTTCGTATCACGCTGGCGTGGTCAGCATCAAGGCGTAGCCAACGCTCACCGTGTCGCTATACTCGAAAACGCCACATGGCAAGATACCAAATTCAGCATGGAGGATATGCAGTTCGTTGAATTGCGTAACCTGCCACGTGAATTGATTCGTGAGGCTTTCGCATTCCCGAAGCCGATGCTCGGCACTGTAGACGATGTAAACCGCGCCAACGCCGAAGCCGGCAAAGAGATCATGGCCGAGAATCAAACGATTCCACGGCTTGAGCGCTGGAAAGACGCAATCAACGTATACCTACTGCCGCGCTTCGCCAACGGTTCGAATATGGTATTGGATCACGATGATCCAACACCGATGAATCGTGAGGCTGAGGACAGGGCACGGGGCAGCATGACTGCCGGGGCTGCCGCCTTAGTTGCTGCTGGGTACCATCCCGAAGATGTAGCAGCCGCTATGGGCCTTCCGGCTATGCGTTGGGTAGGTGTAGGGGGTAGCGCCGAACCAACCGCCCCTGCACCTGTTGAGCCGCCAGCGGCACGCAAAGCAATACGCGGTAGCTTAATGCCGATCATTGAATTGGATGATCGTGATTACTGGTTCAATAGCTAGGAGGGAGTGATATGGCACCAAGCCCCGGATTACGTTCAATTGCACTAATGAAACAACGGCTGTTCAGTAGGCTCTCAATCTATAACAGCCAATTGGAAGCCGACATGCGTAACCTGCGTCTGCCATGGTACGCGATCCGCAATGCTGCTGAAGGTGACGCGACAACGGAGGTTCTGATCTATGAGGAGATTGGGGGTAGTTTCGGTATCGATGCCAAGCAATTCATTGAAGACTTGCAGGGCATCACGACGCCGAATATCGACGTCCGTATTAACTCGCCGGGTGGCTCTGTTTTCGATAGCATTGCTATTTACAATGCTCTGGTAAAGCACCCTGCGAATGTCACTACCTACGTTGACGCACTTGCCGCCAGTGGTGCGTCAATCATCGCCATGGCTGGTGACAAGGTAGTGATGATGGTTGGCTCGCAGTTAATGATCCATGACGCCATGGCACCCGATGCCGGCAATGCGGCCGACCATCGCGAAATGGCTGCGTTCCTGGACAGGCAGTCTGATAACCTTGCCTCGATCTACGCGGCTAAAGGTGGAGGTGAAATCGCAGACTGGCGCGGTCTTATGTTGGCCGAAACGTGGATGTTTGCTACCGAAGCTGTTGATTTCGGGTTGGCTGATGAGGTCTATGTGCCCCCCGTGAAGCAGCCCCCTACGCAAAAGGATCCATCCCCGGAAGAGCCACCAACAGAAGACGACATCACCGCTGAAGATGACGATGCTATCGATGAATCAGCCGATGATGTCGAAGACTCCGAGGATGAATCAGAGGGTATGTTCTCTGATGATGAATTGGATGACCTCATGGGTAGGGCACATCGCCTGACAAACCGGGGCTTCAAATACCTTGGTAGGGACAAGGCGCCTGAACCGCCACGTCCGGATAGTCTGCTAGCAGACGCCGACATTGCCGAATTACTGGCACAGAATTTCTAGAAGGGATTACTAATGGCTCCTAAAGTTGCGACTCCTGTCAATTCTGACGAGTTACGTGAAGCGCTGACCGATAAGCGAACTGTTCGAGAGTTGCTCTCGACTCCCGATGGTCTGGCCGATTTCACCGAGCGAGCGATCAACGCTCGGCTGAAGAGTGACCCGGGAATCTCTGGCCAGATCAACGAGCAGACCGAAGCGTTCATGGTCGAGTGGTTGAAAAACCACGCTGGTAGCACGGATGAACTCTCGGCGCGTCGACTCAACCTGGACAACCCGAATTCGCGTGCGCCGCGCCGCAGTACCGGCAAGCTTTACAACTCCGCTGCACTCGGAGCTAAGCACGATGCGCTGTTTGGTTCTATGTCCGAATTCATGCACTCGATTTCCAACGCCGCTCACAAGGACGTTGAATTACAGCGCCGACTCGGGCTGCTCAAGAACGATCTTTCCTCGGTCAAGCCCAGTGATGGTGGCTTCCTGATCCCGGAAATCCTCCGTGCGGAACTGCTCCGTACGGCGCTTGAGAGCGCTGTCGTCCGGCCACGTGCGCGGGTCATCCCGATGGACAGCCTAACGGTGCCGTTTCCGACCGTTGACAGCACGTCCAACGTGTCCAGTGTGTTCGGGGGTGTTATCGGGTACTGGACCGAGGAAGGCGCCACCCTGACGGAATCACAGCCTCGGTTCGGGAGGGTGGAACTCAGGGCGAACAAGCTTACGCTGTACACGGAAGTCCCCAATGAATTGCTCATGGACGCACGGCCAGCACTCGACGCGTTCATTGGTGACGTATTTCCCGAAGCGCTCGCATGGTATGAAGACGTTGCGTTCTTCATTGGTGGTGGGGTTGGGGAGCCTCTCGGCTTCCTGAATGCCGCATGCACCGTCGTTCCCACTCGATCGACAACAGTCGCGGGTGAGAACGTCGAATGGATTGACATCGTCAACATGTACTGCCGCATGCTGCCACAGAGTTTGAACCGTGCAGTTTGGATTGTGTCGCCTGAGGTTCTTCCGTCGCTCCTGACCATGACAGTTGGTGCGGGCAACGCCGCTGTTTGGATCGGTGGAGGAAACTTCCCGTCCGGTGCTGAATTGCCCCCGATGACGATGCTCGGTCGGCCGCTGATCGTTTCCGAGAAGGCGAGGCACATCGGAGACCAGGGCGATATCAACTTCTGCGACCTTGGCTTCTACCTGGTCGGTGACCGCCAGGCAATGAGTGCCAGGCAGAGTGAGGAATTCCGGTTCCAGTCGGACGTTACCGCATTCCGGGTCATCGAGCGGGTTGACGGTCGGCCGTGGTTGGCGAGTGCCATCACCCCCCAGAATGGTGGCGACACCCTTTCGCCGTTCGTCGGACTCTCGACTCACGTCTAAGGAGACAATGCAATGAAGGGTTTAGGCCGAATCTTTGATATCGGGAGTGCGTTTACTCCCGTCGACTTCAACACATCGGACGCAGCGACCGGGCATCGCGTACACATGCGCTACGCACAGGCCATCACGTTCGTGCTGTACAAGGGTGCTGGCACTGCCGGTGCAGACCCTGTTGTCACGGTACAGGAGCACAACGCGAAGACTGGCGGTACCTCCGCTAACCTCGCTGTGATCACTGAGTTCTACAGCAAGACAGAAGCCACGCTCGATGGCGACGAGACATGGGCTCTGACGTCGCAGACTGCGGCAGCCACCGCCAACTGCGGTTTGACTACGGCTGAGGAAGAAGGCATTCACGTCTTCGAATTCGAGGCGTCGTCACTGTCCGCCGGGTACGAATGGATCAGTTGCAACATCGCCGCTACGGTGGCGAACGCACAGCTGGTTTCGGGGCTGTATATTGTGCACGGGTTACTCAGGCAGCGTGAGCCTACGTTGTTGACGCAATTGAACGCGTAGTCATGGCCAAAACAACGCGCCACGGTGGCGCCAGTTACGAGGCCATCCCAATCAATCGCCCTACGTTAGGAGGTACACCATCTCCTGGGAACAGCTACTCACAATCATCCAAGAGCACCAAGCAGCCGTCAGTACCTCCGGAAGTCAGCCCCCGGCAGCTTGTCCCCGAGACGGAGAACCCCTCACAGAGTCCGACAACGGAGCAGGACTCAGATGCCAATTCTGCGGATTCAGCTACCCGGAAGACTCCGCAGAAGCGATCCGGTAGGTCGTCACGTAAACCGGCAACCCCACCAGTAGTCAAAGATTTCGGCGACGACTGGATTTAATGGTTGACATGAATGGGGGGCCTAGGCCCCCCATTTGTGTATTGAATTAAGTTAGGTAGCCATGGACATAGTGTATGCGACGCGTAATGATATAACCAATACAATGTCAATACCTCCTACTACGCACAATAAATTATTGGTCGATAACAAATTACGTGCGGCGTCACGATCGGTAGAGGGACGTCTGCACAATCGCTTCTACCCGGAATTGAAAACGGTAAAATTTGATTGGCCGAATAGTCAGTATGCCGGTACAGGGCGTATCTGGCTTGATGGTAATCAGGTCATTTCAGTGGTGACGTTGACGAGTGGTGGCGTAGTAGTTCCCGCTACTAATTACTATCTGCGCCGCTCTGATGACATCGATGAACCACCGTATAATTACATCGAGCTTGACCGTAGCAAGTCGTCCGTGTTCAGTGCGGGTACCACGTCTCAGCGAGCCATAGCGCTTACAGGGCTGTTCGGGTGGAATGATACTGCCACATCAGTTGGTGCCGGTCTGCTAGGCGGGAACATCACTGCGGCAGTAACCACTGTAGTGATCAACCCTAACCTAAATGAATTCAATATCAGCGCCGGGTCATTACTACTTGTCGGCACAGAGCGTATGGTAGTTATCGATAGCTATATGAGTTCAGTAGGCCAGAACCTTGCTGCTGATTTAACTGCGGTACAGGGCGATAAGATAGTGACCGTTTCAAACGGCGCTGCGTTCGCTGGTGGTGAGACAATCCTGATCGGTGCTGAGCGTATGCGCATCGATGATATCGCCGGTAACAATTTAATTGTCTCTCGCGCGTGGGACGGTACGGCTCTCAGCGCTCACTCGCTAGGTGCCGGGTCTCCAATCTACGCATTGAGAACTTTCACTGTAGCTCGCGGTGTACTGGGTTCCACTGCCGCCACGCATTCATCGGCTGACGTTGTGTATGTACACAAGTTTCCGGATTTGGTTACGGAACTGACTATTGCTGAAACGATTGTGATGATCGAGCAGGCTTCCACGGGGTATGCTCGCATCGTTGGATCAGGGCCGAACGCTCGCGAGGCTACCGGCAAGGGATTGGACGATATCAGGGAGCAGGCTATGCAGATCTATGGCAGGCGCAATAGAACGGCAGCTATCTAATGCCTAGCTTTAGAGTCAATGTAGCCGTGGATTTAAAAGGTGCTGTATTCAATTCGTCAGCCACCAAAGCAGAGGCAGCCCGTACGGTCATAGCAATAAACGATGCAATCGCTACTGAGGGAGTCAATCAGGTAGTAGATAAACTGCACCGTGTGCTACGAAATCCTACGGGATACTATGTATCCAGGATCGCCGTAGACCGCCGTCAGATCTATCGAGGGGTATGGGATCAAAAGGTACCTTACGGTGGCTGGCTGGAAGGTGTGACGGCACGCAACAGCGCCAGCAGTTTCAAGGGTTACCACGTATTTGCCGATGTCAGGCAAGCGTTGAGAAGCGACGCACGAAAGATAGCTGAGCCATTGGTGGCTGATTTCATCCAAAGAATGAATGGTTAGTGATGGTAACACCAGACGCCAGCGAAGCATGGTTGCAGCCGATCTATGACGCGGTTGTGGCGGACGTTGCACAGAGCGGATATTTCGACTCTGTCAATGCAGCTGAACCCAAGCACCTACCCGGAGGAAAAGGTCTTACCGCCTCTGTATGGGTTCAAGGCATCGCACCTATTGGTGAGCTAAGCGGCCTAGACTGTACCGCCGCACGGGTTACCTTTATCGTTCGTATGTTCGCAAACATGGTGACGTATGCACCGGACATGCTCGACCCTACATTGCTACGTGCGACAAGTAATTTAATTCGACGTTACCATGGTGATTTTGATTTCGGAGGAATCATTAGGAACGTTGATTTACTAGGAGCGTTCGGTATCAAGCTTGAATCTATATCCGGCTATTACGCACAGGACAACACCACATGGCGGGTAGTCGATATAACAGTTCCATGTGTAGTTGTCGATGTATGGCCGCAAGTAACTAGCCCGTAAGGGGGAGTGATGGCAAAAGAATCTGGCTTGGGCGCTAATTTCTATCTGGATGGCATTGACTTATCCGGAGACACAGGAGCCATGACCGACATCAGTAAATCTATGGGAGTGAGCGAGGATACCGGGATCGATAAATTAGCGCCCGAACGACTTCCCGCCATTCTCAGTGCCAGTATGGGATGGCAGTCATGGTGGGAGACAACCGTATCGTTTCCCGCCTTGAAAAGCAGCCCTTCCGGCGACCGGGTAGGTACATATTTCCACCGAGCAATAATCGGATCCCCTGCCGCATTCATCGTTGCCAGGCAGACCGATCTCAAAACCAAGCGTGACACCAAAGGTGGCCTATCAATGGATGTTTCTATGATGTCCGATAGGTCATGGCTGGATTGGGGTCTCGCGTTAACCTCAGGTAAGCGCGTTGATACGACCGGAACCAGTGGCAATGGCGTTGACTTCGGCGATCCAACCCCCGCCACCTACAGCTTTGGGTTGCAGGCGTGCCTGCACGTGTTCGCGCTAACCGGCACCAACGTGGCTGTGAAGCTTCAACACTCGAATGACAATGGAGTGGGTGACCCATGGGCCGATGTCACGTTAGGAGCGTTCACAAGCGTCACGGCGGTACCTGGAAAGGAGCGTATTCAGACAGCCAGAAACCTAACAGTGAAACGTTACCTACGTGCAGTGTCATCGGGTACATTCACTTCGGCAACCTTCGCGGTCAGTGCAGCGATTAACACGACGAACATGGACATCTAATGAAACGCCCATTGCAACGAGCCACACCACTACTGCCGACGGGTAGCTACACCACCTATGCTATCCGGCAGCCATTGAACACGCATTTCCGTACCGCGACCTGTGAGGAAGTTGATTGTTGGGCGTTCCGGAATGGCTGGCGGATCAGGGTTGAGGGCCTGTCACCTCAGGACAAGTACACCGCCACTCATTCGGGCCGCAGATGGAACCGTGAGAGTGTTGCTGAGGGAGAGACCTATTTCGTCTACCCGGCGGGGCAAACCTGCTTCCAACCGCACAGGGTGAACCTGGAACGTCCGGCATTTCTGATCATGGGCCGTGGGGATTGGAGGTCATTCAATCCGCGTCTGGCAAAGCTATATACAGATGAGAGTGAATGGGTGGAAACATTCGCTTGCCACCTTGACAGTCTGCGTGAGAAACTGAACCAGGGTTAAAGATCAACTAAGGAGTGAATAATGGCAAAAGAATCTGGCTTGGGTTGGACCGCGTGCACGGTAGATAATGCTGCCGGTGCTGCTAAGGACATCAAGCGTGATGTGACCAATCTGGATTGGTCTACGCCGATGAACACGGCTGTCGTCACGGGCTTGGATCAGTTGGCGGAAGAGCGACTCGGGTTGCTCATGGATTTCAGCGGCACGCTCAACACGGCGTTCAACCCCGCCGCTGATAGAGGGCACGCGGTACTCGCTACTGGTGACCTCAGGGTGACTCGCACGCTGCTGTTGACGGTAAGTGCTCAGATCCTGAGCAACGAGGTTTTATTCACGGACTGCAAGTACACCCGTTCCGCCAACGGTGAGTTCACCGGTCAGCACCCATTCGTGTTGCAGTCGGGAATCGTCCCGACATGGACCACGTGACAATTAAATAATCGGAGAATGCAATGGGGTACAAACCGGCGCGTAAGACCTACGCGTTGACATACGTTGATTATCCAGGTCTAGAAGTGCTCATGCACGGAACGACCATCGGTAGGCTTGAGGCTCTGGGAAAGTTGGGTGCCAATATTGCCTCTGCTACACCAGAGCAGCAAATGAGTGTGTTTCGATTCTTTGCGGATAAATTAATCGCTTGGAATGTGTTACACCCTGAGATGGAACAAGTGCCTGATAGTAATGGCGTTATGTATGTTCCAGAATTGTGTCCGGCTTGTGGGTTAGCGGAAGATGATCCATTACCAGCAGACGCTAGAGCAATGGGTTGTCTTGAATTGGAATTCATTACCAATGTTATCAAGGGATGGATTGAAACAATTGGTGGTGCTTCCGTCCCAAAAGTATCGAATGGCAGCAATGGAGGGATGAGTACGCCGACGCAGACGAGTCAATTAGGGCTGTTACAAAGCCCATTGACATAGCCAATGCTGAGATGATGCTGGGACTCCTAGAGCGGTTCAACTATTCATCGTTGGCCGCTCTTAGGAGCGAATCTACCGAGCTACTATATATGCTACAGGCAGAGAGTTTTGGATATAAGAAAGACGAAAAGGAACGAATGGAAAGATTAGAGGCTGAAATAGCTGAATTGAGGTCTAGGCAGCAATGAGTAATGACATTGCTATCACAGTAGGTGCCACTGAGACAGCCTCGGACACCATCACAGGCATTGGTGACGCTACGCAACGCACCGAGCGTGTCATTGTGCAGTCGATGGGCTCGACTGAAGACGCGTTTGACACTGCCGGCCGGTCATCTGGCAAGTTCGGCAAGGGCCTTGACATGGTCTCTGGGGCTGGAACGCAGTTAGCCGATGGTCTAGACGCCGTCGGCAGTGCTATTGACGCTGTGACCGAGCTACAGGATGCCGGAAGGCAGAAGGCACAACGGCTTGCACAGGCCCAAAACGACGTCGCACAAGCGCTTATCGATCTCAAGCAAAGTAATATCAACGCTACACAAGCAACATTGGATCTACGCCAGGCACAAATCAATGGTACACAGGCCCATGTTGACGCAAAACAGGCATCTATTGATCTGGAAAATGCAAATATAGCTATCACTGAATCAACTAGTGACTATAATGATGCGGTAAAGGAGAAAGGAAAGAACTCATTAGAGGCAAAAAAGGCACTATCCGAGCTTCACCAAGCTAATTTAGACGCTGAACAGGCGCAGGTAGCACTTACTCAGGCTAATTTAGACGGAGATCAGTCACTAAATGAGGCGCAGCAAGCCAATGCTGACGCTGCACAGGCGGTAGTTGAGCATAAACAAGCCCAAATTGATCTCAATGATGCCCAACACGAGGCTAAACCGCCCACTGGATTGCAGGAATTCGCGGCTCAAGCCGGTATGGTAGCCCCTGTAATTATGGGGTTGGTTGGTATTATTGACCTATTTTCCATTGCGAATACTGCATTATCAGGATCATTTATTACCGAGGCAGCCGCATCTGCGGCTTCTAGCGTGGCTGCCGGGGCGCATGCAGTGGCCGCTGGCGTAGCTACGGCAGCGCAATGGGCATGGAATGCTGCTATTGCCTTCGCTACATCACCAATAACGTTGATAGTGCTAGGTGTTGCGTTACTGGTAGCGGCAATTATATGGCTAGCAACACAAACTACATTCTTCCAAGCATTATGGCACGACATTTGGATTGGCCTTATCGAGCCGGTAATGACTGTCGGCAAATTCATCATCAATTTCTACGTAGGAATCTGGAATGGATTAGTTACGGGAGTAACATGGGTTAAAGATATGATCGTTGGTGCATTCAGTGCCGCCGGTAATTTCGCATCACATGCCTTAGACGCTGTGCTAGGTATCCCGGGACGGCTAGGTAGTGCTTTCGCCGGGGTTGGTAATGCTATATCAGCACCGTTCCGTGCGGCGTTTAACGCTATCAGCTACGCATGGAACAACACGGCGGGAAGACTGAGTTTCCAGGTCCCTGGTTGGGTACCCGGCATGGGCGGAAATGGCTTCTCGATGCCACACCTTCCCACGCTGCAAACGGGTGGCGAGATCCTACGAACAGGCGCTGTATTGGCCCATGCTGGCGAGCGCATCATGCCGGCACATACCCGTGGGTTAAGCTCTGAAAGTG
>Ga0213919_1000663_pt1 | contig 14306 bp, 13 predicted proteins | sample McNCre317MG_FD_161056 | JGI IMG/M metagenome (GOLD analysis project Ga0213919, IMG submission 161056) | Freshwater microbial communities from McNutts Creek, Athens, Georgia, United States - 3-17 MG | ecosystem: Environmental > Aquatic > Freshwater > Creek | place: USA: Georgia | collected... | reverse complement strand
ACTCTCGCCTTTTCCGCTCACGAGACTCTCCTGAAAAAGACTATCGTCAATTTTCAGACACCCAATTTCTTGTTCAAGCGTTATATAATCATGAGATTTTATTTTTAAAAATTTATCAAAAATCTTTTCCATATTTTTCTTAAGAAGCCTTATCGTGCGTGAAACATCTTCTTCCGACATGACTTGATCTTCTAAAAAATGCATAAATTCTATTTCTTGAAGACCTTCATCATTGGCCCTGAACTCGCCAATGAAATGGCCCCATTCATGGGTATAACTCAGAGGAATAAAAAGCGTCTCTTTTTGATCAGAAAGCGGCTTTTCAAAGATAAATTTCACAAATAGTGCCGATGTCGTCTTGGTACTTTCACAAAATTGGATAAAACTGTCTGAAAGCTGGCTTTTGTCGCTATAAAATTTCAAATACTGATATGGAGAAAAACCAAAATACATCTCTTCCGCATGAAATTCCGTTCCATTGATACATTCAACAACAAAACCACTCTCAGGAGTTCTTGATATTGATTTAATTAAAACCTGGTAAGACTCCCTGTTCATCTGACTTAAAAATTCTGCAGTAAAAAATTTCTCGTCAAAAACTTTTTTGAAATCTGGATCAATGCGATCCCCAGTAAAAAATCCTTCATCGTATTTCAGTGCTTCCGGCTTACTTCTTCCCCCAAAACTCTTCCAACTCATGTCCTTATAAAAGAGCGCACTCTCACTGCATTTTGTGATTGGCACGTCTGGATAAAGCTCTTTAAAAAGCCTTTGATTCGTTTCTCCACGCAAAGTAGATGGCCCTTTTAAAATCAAATCAGAGGGCGTTATGGGCTCTTGGGAAAGGAGTCTAACTTTGTCCTCACCATGCAATTCTTTTAAATGGGTATATAAAGACAGAGAGAAAATATCTTTTCCCACCACGAGATAAGGCACAGAGATGCTTTCTTTTTCAACAATGGCAATTTTTTTTAATTTATGCAGGTCTTTGAAGGCCATGATGTGTTTCCTTGAAGCAGACTTTATGTTTTTTTGTAATTAAAAACTAAAGTCTACTTCAAAGAAAATCAGATCGTCTATTTAATGCTTAGCTTAGTTCCAGCATTAACTTTTTTTGATTTCTTATCAATAACTTCACTATTCGACGCTATTAACCGTTTTACGGAGATCCCGTGTTTTTGTGCCACGGTGAACAGAGTTTCTCCCTTTTTTACGGTGTAATAGCGAAAGGGCTTTTTTCTTGCGGCATACCTCCTCGCTCTATAAGCGCGTGAGTTTTTTCTCAACACTTCTCTTCTAGGCTTTTCAAAAAGGTCCGCATATAAATTGTTGGCCGGACTTACTTCTTCACCTTCGCGGAAAGGAAGCTTAACGACATCTCCCGCTTTGAAATGAGTATTTTCACTCACGCCATTAAGGCTTGCGATAACGTAGTCTTTTCTAATTTTAAATTTCTTTGATACTTGCGATAAACTCATTCCTTTTTTAGGAACAACAAATTGCTGAAAGTTTACAGCCGTCAAATTCATATTCAAGCAACACTCAGCATACTTGCTTGCTGTATTAGGAGGAAGGCGAAGTTTATAATCAGCAATATTTGGTGGAGTAAACCATCTCAGGACTTCTGGATTTAAACGTTGAATCTCTTCAAAATCAACTCCCATCATCTCAGAGAGTTTGACTAAGTCCGTACCCGCTAGAACTGAAATTTCTTCAAAATCTAGTGGCTCATGAAATTCAACATCATCAAAACCAAAAGATTTTAAGTTTTTCCCAATGATAGCGAGGGCCATAATTTTTGGAACATAATTTTTTGTTTCAGCTTTTAAGTATTTTCCTTTTGATAAGTGCCAAAAGTCTTCGGACTTGTATTTTTTAATCGCACGACCAAGTTTTCCTTCGCCAGCATTGTAAGCAGCAGCTGCCACTTCCCATTGACCAAAATCATCATAGAGTTTTGCTAAGTATCTCGCTGCTGCCACTGTCGCTTTAATGGGATCTCTTCGTTCATCTCTATACCAGTCTTGATCAAGGCCATAAAGACGTCCAGTTGATGGCATGAACTGCCAAGGTCCTACCGCTGCAGCCCATGACTTCGCCACATTGTTAAATCCACTTTCTGCCATTGCTAAAAAAATCAAATCGCGAGGTAGTCCATGCTCTTCTAAGATGGCTCCCAATATTGGCGCATATCTTCCAGCTCTTTCAGTGTATCTTTCAAAGTAGCCGCGACCACGATTTAAAAAATAACTTATCCATTTTTTTACCTGGTCATTATAGGTCACAGGAATATCAAAATAATTATTTTCTAAATTCAGTTCTTCAGCGCCTTCAAGATAATAAGTCTTGCCTTTATAGTTGCCGAGCCCTGCGAGCGTTGAAGCTCCAGTAATCATAGACTTTGATTGATCTTTGGCGATCTTAGCACTTTGCTCTTCATCTATTTTTTTATCTTGTTCAGTGTAATCCGATTTTTTCAAACGAAGATAAGCCTCTCTCACACTCTCAGAGGCAAAACCATCTTTAGTCGAAGCTGTACTAGATTTAGCAGTCTGGTTTTTACCTGTTGTTTTAGATGTATTAGTTGCACATGAAGCAAATAATAAAATAACAAAAAGAAGTGGGAGTTTTCTAATAAATGAGCGATTCAAGCGGTTTTCTTTCATTAATTTATCATCCTGATAATGAGTAGAGATTAGTGATCCAACGCTCCTGTTGAACCGAGCACAGATACAAACACTCAATAAGTGTAACAAGAAATCGACATAAAAAAAAGTCTTTTAAGGCCCTCGCTAATAAATAAAGAACCGCTTAAAATACTCAGATGAAAATTGTTTTTCAAAAAATACTTTTACTTAGCACTTTATTAATGGCCTTAAACAGTAGCCTATTGGCCGAAATAAAGACTCCTAATTACGATTTTTCATTGGTTCTCATAGAACCATTTTTCCCAGGTAAGAGTGTAGTTGACCTTCAAAAAGACAAAGGGATTCGCTCGGAGATTTTTGAAGATAACGGAAGCAGAAAAATTTGGAAACTTCATTTAAAAAAAGAAAACTACTACCTCGATTTTTATCTTCAAACTAAAAATGACATCATTTCAGATGTCTTCGTAAGATTGCCACAACATTTTAATCACGATCAATTTTTAATCGAGCTTCAAAAGCGATTTAAAAAACAAGATAAATTCATTAGAAAAGATTTAAGTGCACTTTATGCATGGCTCAACAAAGAAAATTTCAACATCCTTTATCATGGCAGCTGCTCCATCTCATGCTTTCCCGTTTTTCTTGAAATCGTCACAACTGATAAATCAGTCACTCCTCTTTATCAAAAATTTAATGAGGCACTTCCAAAAATTTAGCTTTAAATTAGATTCGGACATCTCGGCTTTTAGCGTAGAATCCTACGCCAATACCGACAAAGATCATGATGAAACAAAGAATTTGTCCCATGGTTAAAAATCCAAAATAATATCCCAATTGAGAATCAGGCTCGCGGAAAAATTCAATGACAAATCTAAAAAGGCCATACCCACCGATAAAGACCGCCGACAAAATTCCATAAATTTTTGTTTTTGATTTCACTATCCAAAGAACAAGCGTGAGTAAAATCCCCTCTAAAAATGCTTCGTATAATTGAGAAGCATGTCTTGGAGCTAAACCACCACCGTTGGGAAAAATCACCCCTAGAAAAAATGAAGTAGGTCTTCCGTACAATTCGCCATTAATAAAATTTCCTAGCCTTCCCCAAAATAAACCCTGGCTACCAGCTAAAGCGACACTGTCCATGACTTCAAACCACGTGAGTTTATTTTTTCTTCCAAAAATGTATCCCCCGGCACAAAGACCCACGAGAGCTCCATGAAAACTAAGCCCTCCTTTCCACACTGCCAAAAGCTCCATCATATTTACTGAATAGTAATCCCAGTTATAAATGAAGACATAAAAAAATCTAGCTCCCAAGAACATGCAGATAATCATCGTCGTAACGAGATTATCAACATCATCAACCGCAATTTTAAAAAATTTCTCTTTGGCGAGTTTCTTTAAAACGTAACCTGCGATGATAAAACCTATGACATACATGAGCCCGTACCAACGGACTTGCAATGGACCTAAATCAAAAATAACGGGATCGAGATTGTGGACGTAATGATTGTTCATGAGACTAAGTCTAGCGAAGCAATTCGATGAAGTAAATTATGAAATATGTGAACTTACAACGAAAGATCTGTTCTCGGTCTAAAACTTTCTTCAGGATGAACAAGTCCCTCTGTCATTTTTGCTAGCGTTTGAATCATTTGCCTCACGGGCACAGAGAGCCCTGAGATATCGAGGTAAGAAGTATGAGCAGACATAAAACTTAAAAGCTCTTCATGTCTCATGCGAATATTTCGCCCTCGAAGCGTTGGATCTAATCTTAGAACTTTAAATTTTGGCCCTAATTTTTTTACTCCATCCATAGTAAAAATTTTATTGCCAACAACGTCTATAAAGACAACTTCGCCTTTTGATTCTTTTGGTCTTTGTAAAACCACTCCCCCATCGACTGCCACTCCCCACAATCCTAAAATTCCTTGAGAAACGAGGGCCCAAGTTAAAAAACGATTGATGATCATGCGTGCAGAAAGTTTATTTTGGGCGAAATTCGAATAGGCTCCAAGTTCCCAAACTTTTGCCCCAAAAGAATAAATCATGAGGCCTTGATCTTTATAGCGATAAACTTGGTAGCCAATTTTTGGAATTACGCTCTCAACCCCATAATGGTCACTTTCCATGACGCCATGAATTTGTCTTGCAACATTTGGTGTCGCCTCACCCATATTTAAAAAACGCGCCTTGTTATTTTTTTTCATCGCTTCTAAAACACCAGGAACTTCTTTATCGCTGAGCTTTGTGAATTTCATTTCTCCAAAAAAATCCGAGAGAGTTGGCTCAAATTGCTCTAAGTTAACAGCAATAAACACCGGTACATTCAGCTCTTTTTGGTATTGAAAATAAGTTTTACTACTCATCGCAAAATTCCTTTCTAAAATGGTAAAATCTCCTTCGAAAAACTTCAGGAGCTTTGACGACTTATCGGACGAGTATTCCCTTGACATTAAGGCGGACTTTGCATAAAAATCCAAGGTTCATAAACAGTGGTTAAGATTAGGGCCAACAAGTTTTATTTCCAAGTCTTTTGATCAACTTAAGACCATGGAATTAAACCCCTGGATATTACCTGTTTATTTTAGGAGTTATCATGTACGGAGTTGTAGAAATCGCTGGTCACCAGTACAAAGTTCAAGCGGGTGATCTAATTGACGTTGAGAAATTAACAAAAGATGCAGGATCGATGATTGAACTTGATCAAGTTCTATTCATTGGTGGAGATAAGCCAGCTGTTGGTGCTCCAGTTGTAGCAGGTGCTAAAATTACAGCAAAAGTAATTATGCACGATCGCTCAAGAAAACTAATCGTTTTCAAGAGAAAGCCAGGTGGATACAAGAGAAGAAACGGTCACAGACAACATTTTACTGCTCTACTCATTACAGAAATTAATGATGGAAAAGGAAACGTTGCTAAGATCGATAAAGCATCAAAAAATGCTGAAAAATACTTAAAATAAATTTGTAAGATTATAGGAGTTATACAATGGCACACAAAAAAGCCGCCGGGTCCACATCTAACGGCAGGGATTCAAACCCTAAAATGCGTGGAACAAAAAAATACGGTGGAGAAAATGTTATCCCAGGTAACATCATCGTAAGACAAAAAGGGACAAAGATTTTCCCTGGAACAGGTGTTGGTATGGGTCGTGATTTCACAATCTACGCTACAGTTCCAGGAAAAGTGAAATTTGCTTTTTATACGAAAGATAAAAAGACTGTTTCTGTCGTTCCAGCTTAGTTTTTTCTAGGCAATTTAACTAAAAGTGTTATAAGGGAATCCATACGGATTCCCTTTTTTTTTATAGAGTCCCTCCAAGGATAAAATGCGTTTTATAGACGAAGTTAGAATTACAGCAATCTCAGGTCACGGTGGTCCCGGGGCGATTACTTTTCGTAGAGAAAAGTCGATTCCCTTTGGTGGACCTGATGGCGGTGACGGAGGCCATGGTGGCTCGGTCATTATTATTGCCGACGTAGGCATCAATACTTTAATTGGCTTTCGCGGAAAAAAAGTCTTTAAAGCTGAAGACGGTGAACCAGGTGCGGGAAGACAACTTAATGGTGCCGATGGTGCCGATCAAGTTTTACGTGTTCCCGTTGGAACAATCATCAGAAATGCAGACACGGGTGCTGTCATTGCCGATTTAAAAGTTCACGGCCAAGAAGTTGTTATCGCCGAAGGTGGTAATGGTGGAAGAGGAAATATCAATTTCAAATCTTCTGTTAATCAAACTCCGCGCATTGCTCAGCCTGGTCTTCCAGGAGTTGAGCTCGTTTTAGATTTAGAATTAAAGCTACTCGCAGATCTTGCTCTCATTGGTTTACCGAATGCTGGTAAATCAACGCTTATTTCAGCCATCTCTTCTGCGAAACCTAAAATTGCTGATTATCCATTTACAACACTAGAACCAAATCTTGGTGTTGTGACATTGGGAGAGAGATCTTTTGTTGTAGCAGACATTCCTGGTCTCATTGAAGATGCGAGTCTTGGAAAAGGTCTAGGAGTAAAATTTTTAAAACACATTGAGAGAACTTCGGCCCTCGTTCACTTGGTCGATATTTCTTGGTGTTTAGATGAATATGAGGCTTTTGAGCAATATGTTGTCGTGCGCACTGAGCTTGAAAAATATAGCGTTGATCTTGCCCACAAACGAGAGCTCGTTTGCTTAACAAAAATTGATGCGATGACTGAAGAAGAAATTGTGAAATTTCAAACTTTCTTTGAAGAGCAATTAGATAAAAAAGTTCTCACTATATCAGGGGTCTCAGGCCGAAACATTGATCAATTAAAATCTCTCATGATTAAATGTATTGATATGGAAAAAAGTGCTCAAAAATTAAATGAAAAAGAGCGTGCCAAGAAAAATCTTTTAGATGGAATGCAGGCTATTGATTCAAACGAACAACAGAAAAAATTACAAAAAGAACTACAAGATGAAGAATTAGAATAAGGAAATAAAATGAGCCGAGATTACGTTACAAAAGAAGTTGCTGCCATTATCGCTGATAAAGTTTATGAAGCTCCCCTCAATCTTGCGATGGCTTCGGCCTGGATCATGGGAAATTTTAAGGGATTAAATCTTAAAGTCCTCGATCTAAGAAAAGTCGCAGGTATTTCAGATTTTTTTGTAATAGGTTCTGCAAGTAACACCACTCAAGCCAGTGCCATGGCCGAAGAAATTTCTCATCAAATGAGAGTTAATGGAATCGAAGCTCTTTCAAAAGAGGGACTCAAAACTAATACTGATTGGATTTTACTTGATTACGGCGATGTGATCGTTCATGTTTTTCACGAGCCATCTCGCACTGTCTACGACCTTGAAAATCTTTATAAAAATGCTCTTTCAGTTGAAATCCCAGAATCTTTTTATTTCTCTACACCGACAAATGAAAGAAAAGGTGGAGATGACAGCGGAAGAAATTACTTTTAGGTTTTAGTTCGTGAAAGATCTTCACCTCATTGTTGTTGGAAAACTTAACGATAAGAATATTGAAGAGCTCGAGCGAGATTATTTTAAGAGATTCACAAATCCCAAACTCACAATTCACGAAGTTCGTGCGCACTCTGAAGATTTAAATAAAGAGGCTAAAGAAGTTTGTGCAAAAATTGACGAACTTTCTAAAAATGATCATCCAGCAATCGTGCTTCTCACCGAAAAAGGTAAACAGTTTGAAAGTCGCGATTTTTCCAAATGGCTTAGCTCACTTTATGAAACCCAAAGCGTCATCTTTATCATCGGAGGGGCTTCCGGACATGGTGAAAATGTCATTAAAAGAAGTCACCACAAGTTATCGCTCTCATTACTTACTTATCCTCATAAGTTAGCGAGGCTCCTTCTTGTTGAACAAATTTATAGGGCCCAAACGATAGTGGCCAATCATCCTTATAATAAGTAAATTGTCACCAATGAAGACTCTGGAGCGTATACCAATTTTTAGGAGATTATTTATGGATAAATCAGCTAATTTTAAAATTAATGGCATGCACTGTGGTGGATGTGCTAACAAAATAAAAAAACAAATCACTGAACTTGATATCGAACACACAATTGATGTGAATGTTGAAACTGGAAATGTGAATATAAAATTTAATTCAGAAGCTTGCACGATTTCCACATTAAAAAATAGCATTGCTAAAGCAGGCTTTCAGGTAGAGTCCGTTGAGCTCGACTAAATCGACATTTAAAATTGAAGGAATGACCTGTGCCGCATGCTCAGGAATCATTGAATCAGAAGTTTTAAAATTAAAAGGTGTAAAAAGTGCCGTCGTTAATTTTAGTACTGAAAAAGCTGTGTTTGAATTCAGTGAAGATTTTGACTTAGACTTATTTTTTTCTCTAATTAATAAATTAGGTTACCGGGCTTACGATGACCGCAAAAAAAATAGACAACAAGACTCGAACTCTGAATACACTTTTTTAAATAAAGATCTCCTTAGTGCCCTCGTCAGTTTAATCCTGGCTTCTCTCACAATGTTTTTTGCCATGGTCGTTCACAATAATACTTACCAGGCCATCCTCACGACGATTTTGGTCTTAGCTTACGGGAAACCTTATTTTTATGCCATTATCAAATTGCATTCAAATATGAATACTCTCATAGGTCTGGGTGCATTTAGTTCTTATTTTTATAGTCTTTATCTTCTGGTTTTTAATCCTCATGCACATCCTTATTTTGAGGGAGCTGCTTTTATTATCGCTTTTTCTCTTTTGGGCCATTATTTTGATGGTCTTGCTAAAACAAAAGCAAGAAGCAGCTTAAGTTCACTCTATAAAATGCAAATTAAATTTGCTGCTTTAATTATTGATAATAAAGAAATCAACACGCCTGTAATAGAGCTAAAAGAAAATGACGTCATTAGAATTAAGCCCGGAGAAAAATTTCCCTTAGATGGAATTGTCACAAGCGGAGAATCTCATGCCGACGAAGCCATGCTTACCGGTGAATCACAAGTCGTCTCAAAATTTGTAGGCTCAAAAGTCTTTGCTGGCAGCATGAACATGGAAGGATCAGTTAATATTAAAATCACTTCTAGTATGCACACGACAGAAATTTCTCAAGTCATAGATTTTGTCGAAAAAGCACAATTAAAAAAAGCCCCTATTCAGCAGCATGCTGACAAAGTTGTTAAATATTTTGTTCCTGCTATTTTAATTTTTTCTCTTCTCACTTTTATGATTTGGTACTTACTTACAAATAATATAGAAACTTCACTTCTTCATATGATTGCCGTGATTGTCATTGCCTGTCCTTGCGCTTTAGGACTCGCAGTTCCTATGGCCATTATGATTTCGACCAGTGATGCTGCTAAAAAAGGATTGCTCATTAGTGGCGGTGATATCATTGAAGCTGGTTCACACATCGATACAATGGTCTTTGATAAGACCGGTACATTGACAGAAGGACGTCCTGAACTCACAAAGATAGTCTTATTTCATGAATCACCAAGCATAGAATTAGAAAAAAAATACCTCGCTACGGCCGCATCTTCTCTTCAATATTCTAGTCATCCTCTTTCACAGTCCATACTGAATCAAGCAGTTAAAAATGATCTCAAGCTAGAAGAACCAGATAAGTTTAAAGCACTCACTGGCCTTGGGGTGAAAGCAAGCCTCAATCAAAAAAATATTCTACTTGGAAATATCGATCTGATGAAAAGTGCGAATCTCTCATTTGAGGTTTCACCACAATTCTATACTGACAATATTGGAAGTTATGTCTTTATGGCCATAGATGAAAAGTTAGTTGCTTGTTTTGTGATAACTGACCCTATAAAAAAAGAAGCCAAAGAAGTCATCCAAGCCCTAAAAGATCTTAAGATCAATGTATGGATGCTCACAGGTGATAATGAAGGCATTGCTCTTAAAGTAGGAGCTGAGCTAGGAATAAGTCCAGAGAATATTCGAGCAGGTGTAAAACCAGTTCATAAAGCTGATTTTGTCAGTGAACTCCAATCTAAAAATTTAAAAGTAGCGATGGTTGGAGATGGAATCAACGATGCTCCGGCCTTGGCGAAAGCAGATGTCTCGATGGCCATGAGTACGGGATCTGATATTGCAATAGAAGCAGCACACGTTTCAGTTTTAGGTGGCAAACTTATGTCAGTGGTTGATTTTTTTTCTAGGTCAAAACGCACGATAAGAATTATCAAGGAAAACTTATTGCTTTCTTCAGTTTACAATTTACTTTGTATTCCATTAGCTGCGGGAGTTTTTTATCCTCTTTTTAAGCTTACTCTCTCTCCAGCAATAGCAAGTTTGACCATGGCCTTATCAAGTCTCTCTGTTATTTTAAATTCATTAAGAGTTAACAACAGAGCTTATTCGCAAAAGTAGTCTTCATTTACATTTATTAAAATATTGAATAGACTTGTAAACATTCCTGATCAACTTGTATTTATGACAAATACTATGAAAATTATCTGGCCTCTAATTCTCATTTCTTATTTTAGCCTCTTTGTATTTGGACTTACGGATAACATTCGTGGGCCACTTTTTTTAGATATATTAAATGATTTTCAAGTTTCTGATTCAAAAGGTTCATGGATGTTTGCGCTGGGATCAATCTCAGGCTTTTTTGCAAGTAGGTTAGCAAGGTATTTACTTTTTAGAGTGACTCGCAGACTGATATTGCAAGCAGCAAGTCTTCTTATGAGCCTTTCTTTAGTTGGACTTGCTCTTTCTCCAAATTTTAACATTTTTTTAATTTTTAGTTTTTTATTTGGAATTAGTTCTGGAATTATTGGACTTATTCCAAACATCCTCGTCCCCCTAGGATCACCTGAAAATAAAAAACAGCAACTTTTGTCAGGCCTCCACGCAATGTATGGCATTTCAAGTCTAATTGCTCCACTCATGGTGGCAGGAATGGATATGCTTTTCCATAAATGGCGTTACATCTTTGGTCTTGTCGCCCTTATTCCCTTCATGCTTTTTTTGTATTCTCTGCATCCTTCTCACAACGAGCATCATGCAAACCCAGAAAAAAAATCTACCGTGCATCACTCATTCAAATTTTTTCACTCAAAAGCTCAAATTTATCTCGCCTTCATGTTGAGCTTTGCTGTTTGCTCAGAAGTCATGATGTCTTCCAGGCTAGCTCTATTCATGAGACGGGTATGGAATTATGATTTAGAGCAATCAAGTCTTTATGTTACTTATTTTTTTATTGCTCTTCTTTTGAGCCGACTTCTTTTTACGGCAAAAAAATTTAATCTTTCGATCATCAATCAATTATCAATTTCTTTGGTGTCTACGGCACTTATGCTCGTTTGTGGTCTAATGGTTCATCCATTTTTTTTAGTCATTGCAGGATTTTGTATCTCTCCATTTTTTCCTTTAACCATTTCATTACTTTCTAACGAGTTTCCGGAAGACATGGATTCAGCAGTCTCGATGATCATGACTGTCGATTCATTTATGTTGGCGTTTATGCACTTATTTATTGGGAAGCTCACTGATAATTTCGGCATCAACCATGCCTTTTACTACGCTCTCTTTTTTCTCTCAACCTCACTAGTTTTCGCCCAAGCTTATTCTTTTTTCTTTAAGAAAAATACATAATGCCAGTGAAAAGATTTTAACTTCCCTGGCAATATTTTTTTATTTACAAACAAAACCATCAGGAGAATTGTTTATCTCCCCACTAGCAGTAATATTCACAAAAACCTGACTAGGAATCCTCATCATTAAAGCCTGATTAAAATCAAAAAAACCTGCAAGCAATAAAGGCTTGTGAGCGGCAATAAGTGGATAATTAATTTGATACTCTTTAGTTAATCTTTGCGGAAGCGTGTTTCCAAGATGAAACATGTCAATCTGAGGTTTTTTGGGATTTATTTCGACATTAATTGCATACCACTGTCCTTTTTGTCTGTAGGCAAGTAGAGTATGGACGAAAGGTCTTGGCATGATAGCTTTTTGTCCTTCAGCGCTTGGGCACATCTTTTGATAAACACTTTTATCAACCGTCCACATAAATTTTAAATCATTTGGATTCATGCCATTTTTTTGTGCTAATGAAGAAACTGCTTTGGCATAATCCAAGCAATTTAAAAAAGTATTTCGGCTAAAAGCCTCTTCACCAGTCTTAGATAATCTTACTGAAAGTAGATCTTTCGAAGCTGAGTCTTTAAAGGATTGTTCGACCTCAAATTTATGTTTTTCCAATGATTGTTTTGAAAACAATTTATCTAGATTCTCTCTTGATTCTGAAGCAAGTAGAGTGTTATCAAGTTTATTTAACTCACTTAGCTTAAAGTCCTCTGAACATTCTTTACAAAAATTAAACTTATAGTAAGCATAGTTAAACATTCTTTGATCAATAATCTGAGTTGAAGACTGATTGACGACAGCTATAATGGCTTTTCTTAATGGAGATGGAAGGTCGTGAGGAAGAGCACGCTCAATGGGTGTTTGATTTGCATAAGCACTCTTAGCAAATAAGAATAGAATCACATGTATGGTCAGAAGTGAACGTTTCATAAAATCTCCTTCATAGATTTTTAATTAACGCTCAATCTGACTCAACTGATCTAGTTTTTATTTTATTAAATTTTTTTTGTGTAAAAAATATATAACTTAATGTGATTTTTTGTGAAAAATCTATAAATTACAAATCAATGGTAAATCCTCTACCATACTTGAAGCCATATTTATGCCACAAGCACCGGCACATTTACACATCATTTTAGCCATCGGTTTTGGAACACCAAGACTTTCAAGTTTTTTTAAAAAAAGTTCAGAATGTGGCCCTGGCAAATCTGCAATCGACTCATGTACAAGAAATAAAGCTTTTGCCCCCTTAATATTTAAAAGATACATAGCGGATAATCTTTCTTGTTCTTCTACACTTAAACGTTGAAGTAATTTCATCGTTTCAGCAATTTTTTTTAATTTTGCATCTTTAGGGATATCTCCAACTTGAATCATTTTTTCTAAAAGTGAAATCTCACTATCACTTGGCTTTCTCCCTATAACATCTTTCCAGCCATACTTAGCAATTTCTTTTTGTGCCTTAAGGGCGATTGTTGGATCCGTTGATTCACTCATTTTAACGAGCCCTTTAACGACATTATCACCAAGCCCTGCTTTTTTAAGCATGGTCACTTCAGCGACTCTGGCTGTTTTTCCCAATGCAGCTCCAACTCCAATAAAGTCTAGAGGATGCAATAAAGTTTGAATGGCCAAGGAATCACTAGTCTCTTTCACTTGAGCAATACTTCCAACTCCAGCATTAAATTTATCTTTAGCGATCTGGGCTTCATCAATCGCCTCTTTTTCAAAGTATATTCCAAGTGGAGCACCTAGGAGAGCTCCAACTGCTGTTGAAGTCCAAGTGATACCTGTTAAGCCGGTTAAAAGAGCTGGAACTTTTGTTGATAAAAGCGCAACTCCACCAAACATTGCACTCATGAGGACCAATTGATTTCTTGTTTTCTCATTTGAAACAAATTGAATAAGCCCATTAGCTGTTCCACACCCTTTATTGTTATCTTTTAATACGGCTTCAACAACAGGAGTATTCCCTAGAAAATAGAGCAAATCATCTATTGTCTCCTGCTTTCCTCCATTTCTTGGCTTAGACACTGATTTATATTTTTCATAATTAATTGTTGCCGATTTTAAAGCTTTCTCAGAGCGTTCAAGTTCATCTTTTGCTGATTGGATTAATTTAGGTATGCTTGCCACAATTTCAGAATTGTCAGGATTTTCATTACCAATGTATAGCAAGAACGGAGCTTTTTGAGCGATACTCATATATCTTGCCTCATGTTTTTTTTGATTTTCATAAAGCTTAGATCGTCCCCAAGTAATATAATTTTTTTCTTTCAACTTAAAAATGTAATCGAACATCGACTTAAAGCGGGAATCACTTTTTTTAATTCCTGACTTTTCGACTTCATCATTAACTTCTTTTGTTGTTTTCTCAACCCATTCATCTCTGATTGTTTTTAATTCAGAATCATAGACAGTTTTAACTCTTTGTCTTTCTTCTGCGCTTAATTTTTTAAATTTAGGATGAGGTACCCCCCCGGCAATTAAACCTCCAGAATTATCCAAAGTATCATCTATCAACTTCGATGACTTTAATGATCGAAGAGATTCTTCTGAATAATTCATATTTATCTGACCTAAAAAGGACAATTCAT
>Ga0213919_1000660_pt1 | contig 14330 bp, 11 predicted proteins | sample McNCre317MG_FD_161056 | JGI IMG/M metagenome (GOLD analysis project Ga0213919, IMG submission 161056) | Freshwater microbial communities from McNutts Creek, Athens, Georgia, United States - 3-17 MG | ecosystem: Environmental > Aquatic > Freshwater > Creek | place: USA: Georgia | collected... | reverse complement strand
CGACCAGGGGGACGGCATTGACCCACGTCCAGCGGCGGCTGCCGTCCGGTCGGTTGATGCCGAGCATGCCTGCCTGGGGTTTGCCGGAGGCCACTGCCAGCATCGGGGGAATCTGCTGCCATTCGATCGGATCGCCGTCTTCGTTGAGGTAGGTGATCAGATTGTCGCGCGGGTGGAAGCTGCGCAACTGCTCGGCATCGAGGCCGAAGATGTCCTGGGCTGCCGCGTTATGAACCTGCAGCCTGCCCTGGGCGTCGCGCATGATGACGCCTTCGCCCATCGACGCGAGCAGCGTCGACAGGCGGTTTTCCCGCTCGCGAAGCTCGGCTTCGGTGTTGCGGCGGTCGCCGATGTCCAGGCAGGAGCCGATGAAGCCGATGAACTCGCCGTGGGCACCGTAGACCGGGCGGCCGCTGTCGATGACCCAGCGGAACTCCCCGTCGTGGCGGCGCAGCCGCAATTCCATCTCGAAGGGCGTCTGGACCGCGAAATGCTCCAGGAAGGTGCTCACGCAGCGGTCGAAGTCTTCCGGGTGGATGTTGGCGGTCCAGCCGTCGCCGAGCTCCTGCTCCAGCGTGCGCCCGGTGAACTCGAGCCAGGTGCGGTTGAAGTAGGTGCACTTGGCGTCCACGTCGGAGCGCCAGATCAGTGTCGGAAAATGCTCGAGAAGAGACAGGGGAATATCCCCGGTATCGGGTGTGCGCAGATCGGAAGCGGCGGCCACGGTGGATGTCGTAGGGATAGTCGGCGGCGGTGGTGACGTGAAACACAAGTTGAAGTTTATTCTAAAACTATATTCACCGCCGGGCAGTCCGCGGCTAGAGCGTGGGCTTACGGTAGAAACCCGCGGCGTCGGGCGGCCTTGCGGGGCGCCGGACCACGTGACTCACCCGTGCGGCCGGCGGCCCCCGGTTGGCCCAGTCGACGAGGGCGTTGACGCTGGCCGGTGCGCCGGCGACCAGGGCTTCGACGCTGCCGTCCAGGCGGTTGCGCACCCAGCCGTCCAGCCCCAGGCGGCAGGCTTCGGCGTGCAGCGCACTGCGGTAGCCGACGCCCTGGACATGGCCGTGGATGCGCAGCAGGCGCGCCTCGCGCTCAGACACTGTCTTCACCGTGGAGGCGGGGGAGCAGGTCGCGGGAGCGGGCGAGGGCGGCGTAGATGTCGCCGCAGAGGTTATTCACCCCGACCTCCTCGGCGAAGCCCGAGCGGGTGATCAGTGATCCGGGCTGCGCATTGAGATTGCAGAGAATCAGGGCGCAGCCGCGCTTGTGAAGATTCTTGCAAAGGCTTTCGAGGCCTTCGAGACCGGTGGTGTCGAGGTTCACGAGGTGAAGCATCTCGAGGATCACCACTTCGGGGTGGCGCTGGGCCGGGTCGAGCAGGGTTTCGAGCTTGTTGATCGCGCCGAAGAACAGCGTGCCATAGATCGAATAGGCGATGACCCGCGGCGAGCCGTCGGGATACAGGAAGCCGGGCAGCATCGACAGCTCGGCCAGCGGCAGGCGCTCGATGCGGGTCAGGTTGGACATGCGGTAGATGAAGAACAGCGCCGACAGCACCATGCCCAGTTCGACCGCCAGCGTCAGGTCGAAGAGCACGGTGACGAAGAAGGTGGTCAGCAGCACCGTGCGGTAGGTCAGCGCAAAGCGGCGCAGCCCGCGGAACTCGTGCCACTCGCCCATGTTGATGGCAACTACGACGACGATCGCCGACAGCGTGGCAAGGGGAATGTAGGTGGCGAAGGGGGCGAGGACCAGCACCACGGCGAGCAGTACCAGCGCATGGACCATGCCGGCCACCGGCGTGCGGCCGCCGGTGCGTACGTTGGTGGCGGTGCGGGCGATCGCCCCGGTGGCCGCAAAGCCGCCGAACAGCGGCGCCACCAGATTGGCGATGCCCTGGGCGATGAGTTCCTGGTTGGGGTCGTGGCGATCCTCGATGGTGCTGTCCGCAACGCGCGCCGACAGCAGGGATTCGATGGCCCCGAGCAGCGCGATGGTGAGGGCCGGAGAGATCAGCTTGCCGAGGGTGGCCAGCGAGAACTCCGGCAGAGCGAAGCCCGGGAGTTGCTGCGGGATGCCGTTGAAGCGGCTGCCGATGGTTTCGACCGGGAGGTCCAGCATGGCGTTGGCGAGGGTGGCGACGACCAGCACGCCGAGGGGGCCGGGCAGGCGGCCCACCGCCTTGACGCGGCGGGCCAGCCGGTTCCACGACAGCAGCACGACGACGGAGGCCCCCGACAGCATCACGGTGGGGGGGGCTATCGTATGCAGATGGGTGGCCAGCGCATGCACCTTGCCGAAGAACTCGCCGGGCATCTGCCCGATGGTGAGGCCGAGGAAGTCCTTGATCTGGGCCAGGAAGATGACCACCGCGATGCCGTTGGTGAAGCCGATGACCACCGTCTTGGGAATGAAGCGGATCAGGTTGCCGAGGCGGAAGGCGCCCATCGCCACCAGCATCGCGCCGGCCAGCATCGTCGCGACGAGGAGGCTCTGCACGCCGTATTCGATGACGATGCCGTAGATGATCGGGATGAAGGCGCCGGTGGGGCCGCCGATCTGGACGCGGGAGCCGCCGAGGGCGGAGATCAGGAAGCCGGCGACGATGGCGGTCCAGATGCCGGCCGTGGGCGTCATGCCGCTGGCGATGGCGAAGGCCATGGCCAGCGGCAGCGCGAGGACGCCGACCGTCAGGCCGGAGGAAAGGTCATGGGCGAACTGCCCCTTGGTGTAGCCCGACAGGGTGTCGAGAAGCCTGGGGTGGAAGGAAATCTTCATGCTGCCTCCGCAATCGAGGAAAAGGGGGGGTGACGCCGCTCGGCGCGGCTTGCGGAGGGCGTGGGCCCGGCCCGGTACGATGCTGGACGATCCATCGTTTGCAGGCGGTGAGAGGCATGACCAGGCTCAGGAAGCAGTGTTGTCGTCGGCTGCGCGGTTCTGGCGGGCGGTGGCGTGCATGACTTCGACCATCATCTTGACTGCCGCGACGAACAGCAGGATGCCGCCGCCGGCGACACAGGACCAGGCGTGCACGCCGTGGGCGGGGAAGCCGGGCAGGATGGCGGCGCGGCCCTGGATCAGCCAGGCCGCGCCGACGGTGAGGATCAGCACGCCGACGAGGTCGAGCAGCGCCCAGCCCCAGAAGGCCGGGGTCAGGCGCGGAAGCGGGGAGCGGTCGGCGTGCATGGCGCGGTCTGGCGTCTGGCGGCTCACTTGACGCGCATGCCGGGCGTTGCGCCGGCGTCCGGCGACAGGATGAACAGGCCCGGATGCTCGCCCGAGGCATCGGAGGCGGCCAGCACCATGCCTTCCGACATGCCGAACTTCATCTTGCGCGGGGCGAGGTTGGCGACCATCACGGTGAGGCGGCCGACCAGCGTGGCCGGGTCGTAGGCGCTTTTGATGCCGGCGAAGACCTGGCGGGGGCGCATCTGGCCGTTCTCGGTCTCGCCGATGTCGAGTTGCAGGCGCAGCAGCTTGGCGGCGCCTTCCACGTGTTCGGCGGAGACAATCTTCGCGATGCGCAGATCGACCTTGCCGAAATCGTCGATGGAGATGAAGGGCTCGAATTCCTCGGCCTGGGCGGCTTCGGTGGCGGCGGCGTGGGCCTGGTGCTGGGCGTGGCGCTGCTCGGAGTGGGCTTCCGCCTTGTCCTTCGCGGCGGGCTTGGTGGGCGTTGCGTCGGCGGCCGGGGCGAGGGAGTCGCGGTTGGCGTCAAGGAGTGCGTCCACCTGCTTGCGTTCGATGCGGGTCATCAGATGGCTGTAGATGTTGATGGCGTGGCCGGCGGGGAGGGCTTCCCACCCTGTGTCGGACCAGCGCAGCGCGTCGATGGACAGGAAGGCTTCGACCTGCGCGGCGAGCGTCGGCAGCACGGGTTTCAGGAAACCGGTGAGGTCACGGAACAGGGTCAGCGCCGTGCTGCACACCTCGTGCAGGCGGAGCTCCTGGCCTTCCTGCTTGGCCAGCTCCCAGGGCTTGTTGTCGTTCACGTACAGGTTGGCCAAGTCGGCAAGGCGCATGATTTCGCGCAGCGCACGGCTGTAGTCGCGGCTTTCGTAGGCCTGCATGGTCGTCACCGAGGCGGCATGCCACTCCAGCTTGTAGGTGAATTCGAAGGTTGCGTCGAAAGCCCCGAGCCTGCCGCCAAAGCGCTTGGCGATGAAGCCGGCGCAGCGGCTGGCGATGTTGACGAACTTGCCGACCAGATCGGAATTGACCTTGGCGATCATGTCGTCGAGGTTGAGGTCCACGTCTTCCATCGTGCCGTTGGACTTGCCGGCGAAGTAGTAACGCAGCCACTCGGGGTTGAGCTTCTGCTCGACGTAGCTGCGGGCGGTGATGAAGGTGCCGCGGCTCTTGCTCATCTTGGCGCCATCGACGGTCAGGAAACCGTTGACGCACAGCTGGGTCGGCGTGCGGTAGCCGGCGAAGTGCAGCATCGCCGGCCAGAACAGCGCGTGGAAGTAGAGGATGTCCTTGCCGATGAAGTGGATCATCTCGGTGCCGGCCGCGGCGGCCGGGCCGGCTTCGGTGAAGGCGGCCACATCGATGTCGCCCCGCTTGCCGGCCAGATTCCTGAAGCTGGCGAAGTAGCCGATCGGCGCGTCGAGCCACACATAAAAGTACTTGCCGGGCGCGTCAGGGATCTCGAAGCCGAAGTAGGGCGCGTCGCGGGAGATGTCCCAGTCGGAGAGCTTGTTCTCGCCGGCCTCGCCGAGCCATTCCTTCATCTTGTTGGCGGCTTCCTGCTGCAGGCGGCGGCTGCCGTCCGGGGTCGAGCCCTGGGTCCAGTCGCGCAGGAATTCGACGGCCTTCGGGTCGGACAGGCGGAAGAAGTAGTGCTCGGAAGTTTTCAGCACCGGCTTGGCGCCGGACACCGCGGAATACGGATTCTTCAGTTCGGTGGGGGCGTAGGCGGCACCGCAGGCCTCGCAGTTGTCGCCGTACTGGTCGGCCGCGCCGCACTTGGGGCACTCGCCCTTGATGAAGCGGTCCGGCAGGAACATCTCCTTCACCGGGTCGTAGAACTGTTCGATCGCGCGGGTGTCGATGAGCCGGGCACCGTCGCGCAGCCGGGTGTAGATGTCCTCGGCGTAGCCGCGGTTCTCGGCGCTGTGGGTGGAATGGTAGTTGTCGAAGGCCACGCCGAAGTCACGGAAGTCGCGGCTGTGCTCGCCATGCACGCGGTCGATGAGCTGCTCGGGGCTCAGGCCTTCCTTCTCCGCACGCAGCATCACCGGCGTGCCGTGGGTGTCGTCCGCGCAGACGTAGTGCACCGTGTTGCCGCGCATGCGCTGGTAGCGCACCCAGATGTCGGCCTGGATGTAGCCGACCAGGTGACCGAGGTGGATGTCGCCGTTGGCGTAGGGCAGGGCGTTGGTGACGAGGATCTTGCGCGGGGAGCTCATGGGCAGGGCCTGGGACATGGAGGTTCTGAATCCGGCATTCTAGCAAAGCGATTCCGCCGTCGCGGAGCGGCCGGGTTTTCGGTAAACTGGAGTAAATTAGTCGGGTTTGAGCTTCCTCGGCTTCCCCTCATGTCTTCCTCTATTTTTTCCTTTATTCGCCGCGCGCCGGCCTCCGACACCATGAGCCTCACCGAACAAAGCGTCCTCGACGCGCTCCGGCAGTTCGCCGACCCCAACACCGGCAAGGACTACGTCTCGTCCCGGGCCCTGAAAAACCTGCGTATCAGCGGCACGGACGTGTCCTTCGACATCGAACTGGGCTACCCGGCCAGAACGCAGGTCGACACGATCCGCCAGGCCGTGATCGCCGCGGTCAGGGCGGTGCCGGGCGCGGGCAACGTGAGTGCCAACGTATTCACGAAGATCGTCGCGCATGCGGTTCAGCAGGGCGTCAAACTGCTGCCCGGGGTCAAGAACATCATCGCGGTGGCCTCCGGCAAGGGGGGCGTCGGCAAGAGCACGACGGCCGTCAACCTGGCGCTGGCGCTGGCCGCCGAAGGCGCGTCGGTGGGCATGCTCGACGCCGACATCTACGGCCCGTCCCAGCCCCAGATGCTGGGTATCGGCGGCCAGCGGCCGGAGTCCCACGACGGCAAGACGATGGAGCCCCTCGAGGCCCACGGCCTGCAGGTGATGTCCATCGGCTTCCTCGTCGATGTGGAAACGCCGATGGTGTGGCGCGGGCCGATGGCCACGCAGGCGCTGCAGCAGCTCCTGAAGGAAACCAACTGGCGCGATCTGGATTACCTGGTCATTGACATGCCACCGGGCACCGGCGACATCCAGCTGACCCTGTCGCAGACCGTGCCGGTGACCGGCGCGGTGATCGTCACGACCCCCCAGGACATCGCACTGCTGGATGCGCGCAAGGGCCTCAAGATGTTCGAGAAGGTCGGCGTGCCCATCATCGGCATCGTCGAGAACATGAGCATCCACATCTGCTCGAAGTGCGGGCACGAGGAGCACATCTTCGGCACCGGCGGCGGCGAGGCGATGTGCCAGGATTACGGCGTGCCCTTCCTGGGTGCGCTGCCTCTCGACATCCAGATCCGCAAGGAGGTGGACGGCGGTGTGCCGACGGTCGTCGCCGATCCGGACGGCCGCGTGGCCGAACTCTACAAGGGCATTGCGCGGAAGGTGGCGATCACCATCGCCGAGCGGGCCAAGGACATGAGTCACAAGTTTCCCAATATCGTGGTGCAGAACACATGAGCAAGTTGAATAGATCCGTCGCCCTTGCCCTGCTGGCCGCCGTCACCCTCGGCCTGTCGGGCTGTGTGGTGGGCACGGTGGTCGGCGCCGCGGTGGATGTGGGCGTCGAGGTCGTGAAGGTGCCTTTCAAGGTCGGCAAGGGCATCTATGACGTGATGAAGGACGATGAGGACGCGGACAAGGCCAAGGCGGCCAAGACCGCGGATGCTGGTGGTGCGGCGAAGGATTGACAATTGCGGCCCCTTCACGCGGGGCCTGACGCATGTAAAATTGCGGAATTTTGTGCAGAGGCCCAGTGTGAGCATCAAATCGGACAAGTGGATTCGCCGCATGGCGGAAAGCCAGAGCATGATCGAACCCTTTGCCCCGGATTTGGTGCGCCAGAACGAGGGCGGCAAGATCGTCTCCTACGGCACCTCGAGCTACGGCTACGACGTGCGCGTCGCCAACGAATTCAAGATCTTCACCAACATCAATTCGACGATCGTCGACCCGAAGAACTTCGACGAGCGCAACTTCGTCGATTTTACCGGCGACGTGTGCATCATCCCGCCGAACTCGTTTGCGCTGGCCCGCACCGTCGAATACTTCCGCATCCCGCGCAGCGTGCTGACGGTCTGCCTCGGCAAGTCGACCTACGCGCGCTGCGGCATCATCGTCAACGTGACGCCGCTGGAGCCGGAGTGGGAGGGCCATGTGACGCTGGAGTTTTCCAACACCACGCCGCTGCCCGCCAAGATCTATGCCAACGAGGGCGTCGCGCAGATGCTGTTCTTCGAGTCCGACGAGATCTGCGCCACCTCCTACAAGGATCGCGGTGGCAAGTATCTGGGGCAGACCGGCGTCACGCTGCCGAAAATCTGAAATACTTGCCGGATAGAGTCGTGAACATCGGGCGGATTACGTGCAGGAGCGCGAGTCCGCCCAAAACTTTTTGTTGATCAGCCCGGCCGTCGGCAGGGCATCGAGGAGTCGAGCATGCGCTTCAATTTTCCGGTCATCGTCATCGACGAGGACTACCGTTCGGAAAACACGTCCGGGCTGGGCATCCGCGCCCTGGCGGAAGCCATCGAGAAGGAAGGTCTTCAGGTGCTGGGCGTCACCAGCTACGGCGACATGGCGTCCTTCGCCCAGCAGCAGAGCCGCGGCTCGGCCTTCATCCTGTCGATCGACGACGAGGAGTTCTCGTCGCCCGAGGCCGCCGAGAAGGCGGTCGCCGACCTGCGCGCCTTCGTGACCGAGATCCGCTTCCGCAACGAGGAAATCCCGATTTTCCTGTATGGCGAGACGCGGACCTCCCGCCACATCCCGAACGACGTGCTGCGCGAGCTGCACGGCTTCATCCACATGTTCGAGGACACGCCGGAGTTCGTGGCCCGCCATATCGTGCGCGAAGCCAAGTCCTACCTGGATTCCCTGCCGCCGCCCTTCTTCCGCGCGCTGACCCACTACGCGGCCGACGGCTCGTATTCCTGGCACTGCCCGGGGCACTCCGGGGGCGTGGCCTTCCTGAAGAGCCCGGTCGGCCAGATGTTCCACCAGTTCTTCGGCGAGAACATGCTGCGCGCCGATGTCTGCAACGCCGTCGACGAACTCGGCCAGCTCCTCGACCACACCGGCCCGGTGGCGGCCTCGGAGCGTAACGCGGCGCGCATCTTCCACGCCGACCACCTCTACTTCGTCACCAACGGCACCTCGACGTCCAACAAGATGGTGTGGCACTCGACGGTGGCGCCGGACGACATCGTCGTGGTCGACCGCAACTGCCACAAGTCCATCCTGCACTCGATCATCATGACCGGGGCGATCCCGGTCTTCCTGACGCCGACCCGCAACCACTTCGGCATCATCGGCCCGATCCCGCTGGAGGAGTTCAGGCTCGACAACATCCACCGCAAGATCGACGCCAACCCCTTCGCGCGGCAGGTGAAGGACAAGAAGCCGCGCATCCTGACCATCACCCAGTCCACCTACGACGGCATCCTCTACAACGTGGAGACCATCAAGGAGATGCTGGACGGGGAGATCGACACCCTGCATTTCGACGAAGCCTGGCTGCCCCACGCGGCCTTCCACGACTTCTACGGCGACTATCACGCGATGGGCGCCGACCGTCCGCGCTGCGCCGAGTCGATGGTCTTCTCGACCCAGTCGACGCACAAGCTGCTGGCCGGCCTGTCGCAGGCCTCGCAGATCCTCGTGCAGGATTCCCAGACCCGCAAGCTGGACCGGGACATCTTCAACGAGGCCTACCTGATGCACACCTCCACCTCGCCCCAGTACGCGATCATCGCGTCCTGCGACGTGGCGGCGGCGATGATGGAGGCCCCGGGCGGCACCGCCCTGGTCGAGGAATCCCTCGCCGAAGCCCTCGACTTCCGCCGCGCGATGCGCAAGGTGGACGAGGAATGGGGCGCCGACTGGTGGTTCAAGGTGTGGGGGCCGGACTACCTCGCCGACGAGGGCATGGGCGAGCGCGAGGACTGGATGCTGCGCGCCGGCGAGCGCTGGCACGGCTTCGGCAACATCGCGCCGGGCTTCAACATGCTCGACCCGATCAAGGCCACCATCATCACCCCGGGACTCGACGTGGACGGCGACTTTGCCGACGACTTCGGCATCCCCGCGGCGATCGTCACCAAGTACCTGGCGGAGCACGGGGTCATCGTCGAGAAGACCGGCCTGTACTCCTTCTTCATCATGTTCACGATCGGCATCACCAAGGGCCGCTGGAACACCCTGCTCACCGCGCTGCAGCAGTTCAAGGACGACTACGACAAGAACCAGCCGCTGTGGCGCGTGCTACCGGAGTTCGTCGCCAAGCATCCGCGCTACGAGCGTATTGGCCTGCACGACCTGTGCCAGCAGATCCACGACGTCTACAAGCAGAACGACGTGGCCCGCCTGACCACCGAGATGTACCTGTCGGACATGATCCCGGCCATGAAGCCCGCCGACGCCTTCGCCAAGATGGCCCACCGGGAGATCGAGCGGGTGCCCATCGACGAACTCGAAGGCCGCGTCACCAGCGTGCTGCTGACCCCCTATCCGCCGGGCATCCCGCTGCTGATCCCGGGCGAGCGCTTCAACCGCACGGTGGTGCAGTACCTGCGCTTCGCGCGGGAGTTCAACGACCGCTTCCCCGGCTTTGAGACCGACGTGCATGGTCTCGTCAAGGAAGAGCGCGACGGGCGCCTGCACTACTACGTCGATTGCGTGCGCGACTGAGCACCGCCCACCGTACCGCGATGAACGGCAACGCCGCGGAGTGATTCGCGGCGTTGCCGTTTTGGGGGGCAGCCGCGGTCAGTTGCGTTCGTAGCTGACGAACGCGAAGGGCAGGCCGGAGGCGGCGATCCGGGCGTCGCGGCGGGTTTCCCGCCATGCGCTCCGGTCGAATTCCGGGAAGAAGGCGTCGCCGCTGAAATCCTGGTCGATCTCGGTGAGGAACAGGCGGTCGGCAAGGGGCAGGGCCTGGCGGTAGAGTTCGGCGCCGCCGATCACGAAGGCGATGTCGGTCTCGCCCGCGGCGGCGACGGCGGCCGGCAGCCCGCCGACGACCACGGCGCCCTTGGCGTGGAAATCCGGATTGCGGCTGACCACGATGTTGAGCCGTCCAGGCAGCGGGCGGAAGGCGTCGGGTAGCGATTCCCAGGTCTTGCGGCCCATGATCACCGGCTTGCCGCGGGTGGTCTCGCGAAAGAACTGCATGTCCTCCGGCAGATGCCAGGGCATGCGGTTGTCGATGCCGATCACGCCGCCCCGGGCGCAGGCGGCGATCAGCGCCAGCAGGGGCCGGGTGCCGCTCATACGGCCACCGGCGCGGAGATATGGGGATGCGGGTCGTAGCCTTCGAGGCTGAAGTCCTCGAAGCGGAACGCGAAGATGTCCTGCACCGCCGGGTTGATGCGCAGCGTCGGCAGCGCTCGCGGTTCGCGGGACAGCTGCAGTCTGGCCTGCTCGAGGTGGTTCGCGTAGAGGTGGCAGTCGCCGCCGGTCCACACGAAATCGCCCGGCGCGTAGCCGCAGACCTGGGCCACCATCAGTGTCAGCAGCGCGTAGCTGGCGATGTTGAAGGGCACGCCCAGGAAGATGTCGGCGCTGCGCTGGTAGAGCTGGCAGGAGAGCCGGCCGCCGGCCACGTAGAACTGGAACAGGCAATGGCAGGGGGGGAGGGCCATGCGCTCCACTTCGGCCGGGTTCCAGGCCGACACGATGTGGCGGCGGGAGTCCGGGTTCTTCTTCAGCGCGTCGACGAGCTGGGCGATCTGGTCGATGCTGCGCCCATCCGCCGCCTCCCAGCGGCGCCACTGCTTGCCATAGACCGGGCCGAGCTCGCCCTGGTCGTTGGCCCATTCGTCCCAGATCGACACGCCGTTATCCTTGAGGTAGCGGATATTGGTGTCGCCGCGCAGGAACCACAGCAACTCGTGGATGATCGAGCGGGTGTGCAGCTTCTTCGTCGTGAGCAGCGGGAAGCCTTCGGCCAGGTCGAAGCGCATCTGCCAGCCGAAGACCGAGAGGGTGCCGGTGCCGGTGCGGTCGTCCTTGCGGTGGCCGCGTTCGGCCACGTGGCGCATGAGTTCGAGGTACTGACGCATGGTGGGCGGGCAAAGCCGCCAGTTTACCCGCGATGCCCGGGTTCGCGGTATCCGTTCGTGGCATCGCGGGACATCCCGCGCTGGCGGGATGGGACTCTGTGCTAGCATCGTCGATTGTCAAAAATCTTGCGGCACGCTCGCTGCTGGTCGCGGGGGAGGCAGTCATGGCAGCAGGCACGGTCGTCCGGGATCCGCATCCGCTCCTGCAGCCGGAGACCCTGGCCCGGACATTGACCGGGATCGCGACCGAAGCCGCTCCGACGGCCATCGTCGAGCTCATCCGCTGGCTCGACTCCCTGCAGTCCGACGGCGATCTGCCGGCCGGCGAGCTTGCCCGCCTCGTCGTGGCGCTCGACGATGCGGCCCAGCCCCAGTTGCGCCAGGCCGGCGGCCTCTATCTGTCCAACGTTTTCGGTTGTCGCAGCCTGCGCTACAAGGCGCTCGGGCGGGATTGCTATTCCCGCCTCGGGCTGGCCTACGGTCGCGCGCTGGGGGCGGGTGCGTTGGCTGACGGACTGCAGGCCGAGATTCGGTGGCGGGTGGTGCGTGCTGCTGCCGGCGAAATGAAATGGGCCGCCTTCGATTACCAGGAGCTTGCGCCGGAGGTCTGGTGGCGGGCAGTGGCGGCCTATCGTGCGGCCCAGGGCGCGGAGGAGGGCTGTGCGCCGCTCGCCGTCGGCGACGGGCAGCACGCCCGTGCCATGGTGAGCCGCGAATTCATGCAGCTGGTGGCCATGCGTTGCGCCAGCCTCGACCAGCTGTCGCCGGACCGGATCGAGGCTGCCGACAAGGTGATCCGCCACCTGGGGCAGGTGCTGGATCTGTCGGCGGAAGCGCGCGACGGCAGCCGATTTGCGGTGGACCTGGAAGGTCTCGCTGCGCCCCGGCGCTGTTTGACGATACCGCTGCAGGCCTCGGCATCGATGCGCTATTTCCGGCCGGCCGACGCGGTGCCGATGCTTGGCGAGCTGGGCAAGACCCTCGAGCGGGGCTGCAGTCTCGGTCCGGTATTCGCCGGCCTGGCCGCGCCGGTGGTGGGCGGGGCGATCCGTCATCTGAGCCGCCACTGGGGCGAGGTGCCGCCGATGCGTCAGTACCGGCGGCACCGGGTGCGCGGCGGTCTGGCGCTCGCCACCGGGCTGGGCTTCATCCGCTCGCTGATTTCCGGCGACGCGCAGCTGCGACCGGCTGCGGCGTGGTCGCTGCAGGACGCCAGCCGTAATGGTTTCGGCATCGTTGCCGATACCCTGGACCCGGATGTCTGCCGCGTCGGAACCCTCGTCGGGGCCCACGTGGGCGATACCGGACGCTGGGTGCTGGCCCTCGTGCGCCGGGTGCGTGCCGGCGATGAAGGCAGGGCGGTGGTGGGGCTGCAGACCGTTTCCAGCGATCCCCGGCCGGTGGAACTCGACGACGGGGCACGCAGCAGCATGGGCATCCTGTGCGATCCGGTGATGCGCGGCAGGGTGTCGAGAATCGCCTGCGAACCCGGCGTGTTACGTGCGCCCCGGCCTTTCTTTGCGCGCTGCGGCGGGCGCACGGTCAGGCTGATCTCCAGGCAGGTGGTGCTCAGCGGCCCCGGTTACCAGATTGTCGCGTGCGATGCCCTATGAGCGAGTTGATAGGTCCAGTCTATCGAGACCATCACGATCGGGCGTTTGACGGCGGCGTTTCGACCTGATAATTTCGCGTCCATGACCTCCGCGCAGCAGACCACTCGCTTCTTCCTTCTAGCCCTCTCCGGGCTGGGTCTGCTGCTGCCCTGACGGGCACACTTTTTTCTTCCCCTCCTGTTGTTGCACCTCGTCGCCATACCCGGCGAATCGCGTCCTCGCGCGCATCCTGAACGGAGTCTCTCCATGAATACGCTGAATCTTTTGCTGCTGTCGTTGCGACTGCGCCCCGGTTGCCAGGCCACGAGCCCGCGGCAGTCTGGCAGCCCGATGTCCGCATCCGAACACCCGCATCGATTCCGACGAAAGCAAAGGACAAGACGATCATGTTGAAGAACCCGAACACCAAGTACGCCGCCTTCCCCCCGGTCGCCCTCGCCGACCGCCAGTGGCCCGCCCGGACGATCACCCATCCGCCGATCTGGATGAGCACCGATCTGCGCGACGGCAACCAGGCCCTCTTCGAACCGATGAATGCCGCCCGCAAGTTGCAGATGTTCCGCAAGCTCGTGGCGATCGGCTTCAAGGAGATCGAAGTCGCCTTTCCTTCCGCTTCCCAGACCGACTTCGACTTCGTCCGCCAGCTCATCGAGCAGGGCGAAATCCCCGACGACGTGACCATCGAGGTGCTCAGCCAGGCCCGCGAACACCTCATCCGCCGCACGATGGAATCCGTGCGCGGCGCGCGCCGGGTCATCGTGCACCTCTACAACGCCACCTCCCCGGTGTTCCGCGAGACGGTGTTCGGGATGGCGAAGGACGAGGTCAAGGCCCTTGCGGTATCCAGCGTCAAGCTTGTCCGGCAGCTTGCCGCGGCGCAACCGGACACCGAGTTCGTGCTCCAGTACAGCCCGGAAACCTTCACCGCGACCGAACTCGACTTCGCGAGGGAAGTCTGCGACGCGGTGATGGACGCCTGGGATCCGCAGCCGGGCGAGAAGATCATCTTCAATCTTCCGGCCACGGTCGAAGTGGCGATGCCCAACGTCTTCGCCGACCAGGTGGAGTGGATGCACCGTCACCTCGCGCGCCGCGAGCAGATCGTTCTCAGCGTCCATCCGCACAACGACCGCGGCACCGCCGTCGCCGCCGCCGAACTTGCCCAGCTCGCCGGTGCCGACCGGGTCGAGGGCTGCCTTTTCGGCAACGGGGAGCGCACCGGCAACGTGGACCTCGTGACCCTCGCCCTCAACCTCTACACCCAGGGCATCGACCCGCAGCTCGATTTCTCGGACCTCAACTCGGTGGCCCGGGTCGCCGAGGAATGCACCCAGTTGCCGATCCACCCGCGTCATCCTTACGTGGGTGACCTCGTGTTCACTGCCTTCTCCGGCTCCCACCAGGACGCGATCAAGAAAGGCTTCGCAGTG
>Ga0213919_1000655_pt1 | contig 14409 bp, 8 predicted proteins | sample McNCre317MG_FD_161056 | JGI IMG/M metagenome (GOLD analysis project Ga0213919, IMG submission 161056) | Freshwater microbial communities from McNutts Creek, Athens, Georgia, United States - 3-17 MG | ecosystem: Environmental > Aquatic > Freshwater > Creek | place: USA: Georgia | collected 2017-06-12 | reverse complement strand
ACCATCGCGCCGCCCATCGTCGGCACCAGCACCTCGCGGGCGATCTGCTCGGGATCGGCGCGCAGTTCGCGGGGGTAGCGCACCGTCACGCCGAAGCGCTCGCGCCCCTCGACGGTGGTGGTGACCATCTCCCCGCCGAGCGCGCTGCCGATCACGTCCTGCAGGTCGCCGACGGCTAGGCCGTAGCGGGCCAGCTGCGCCCGCTCCGGCTCGATGTTGAGGTAGAAGCCGCCGGTGATGCGCTCGGCAAACGCGCTGGTGGTGCCCGGCACGGCCTTGACGACCGCCTCGATCTCCTTGGCCAGCTTCTCCATCTCGTCCAGATCCTTGCCGAAGACCTTGATGCCGATCGGCGTGCGGATGCCGGTGGACAGCATGTCGGTGCGCGCCTTGATCGGCATCGTCCACGCGTTGGCGACACCCGGGAACTGCAGCGCCTGGTCCAGTTCGGCGATCAGCTTGTCGGTGGTCATGCCGGGCCGCCATGCGGATTCGGGCTTGAGGTTGATCACCGTCTCGAACATCTCGGTCGGCGCCGGATCGGTGGCGGTGTTGGCGCGGCCGGCCTTGCCGAACACCGACTCGACCTCCGGAAAGCTCTTGATGATCTTGTCCTGGGTCTGCATCAGCTCGGCGGCCTTGGTGATCGACATGCCGGGCAGCGAGGCCGGCATGTAGAGCAGCGTGCCTTCGTTCAAGGTCGGCATGAACTCGGAACCCAGGCGCGAGGCCGGATAGGCGGACAGGCCCAGCGCCGCCGCCGCCAGCACGATCGTCAATTTCTTCCAGCGCATCACCCAGGCGATGAGCGGGCGGTAGAGCCAGATCAGCGCCCGGTTAACCGGGTTCTTCGCCTCCGGCATGATCCGGCCGCGGATGAACAGCAGCATCAGCACCGGCACCAGGGTCACCGACAGGATGGCCGCCCCCGCCATCGAGAAGGTCTTGGTCCACGCCAGCGGCGAGAACATCCGGCCTTCCTGGCCTTCCAGCGTGAACACCGGCAGGAAGGACACGGTGATGATCAGCAGCGAGAAGAACAGCGCCGGCCCGACCTCCTTGCACGCGGCCAGCATGGCTTCGAAACGCTCGGTGGTGGCGTGCCCGTCGGGCAGGCGCTCCAGGTGCTTGTGGGCGTTCTCGATCATCACGATGGCCGCGTCGATCATCGCGCCGATCGCGATCGCAATGCCGCCCAGGCTCATCAGGTTGGAGTTCATGCCGAGCAGGCGCATCGCGATGAAGGCCATCAGCACCCCCACCGGCAGCATCAGGATCGCCACCAGCGCGCTCCTCACGTGAAGCAGGAAGACCACGCAGACCAGCGCAACGATGAGGGACTCCTCGATCAGCGTGCCTTTGAGGGTCTCGATGGCCCGGTGGATCAGCTCGGAGCGGTCATAGACGGTGTGCACCGTGACCCCCTCGGGCAGGCCGGGGCCGATCTCGGCGATCTTGTCCTTGAGGTTGTGGATCACCTCCAGCGCGTTCTGGCCGTAGCGGGCCATTGCGATGCCGGCCACCACTTCGCCCTCCCCGTTCAGTTCGGTCAGGCCACGGCGCTCGTCCGGCGCGAGTTCGACCCGGGCGATGTCGCGGATCAGCACCGGCGTGCCCTTGTCGGCCTTGACCACCAGTTGTTCGATGTCGTCCTGGCCGCGCAGGTAGCCCTTGCCGCGCACCATGTACTCGGTCTCGGCCATCTCCACGACACGGCCGCCCACGTCCCGGTTGGAGTCGCGGATCACCTGGGCGACCTTCATCAACGGAATACCGTAGGCGCGCAGCCTCACCGGATCGACGGTGACCTGGTAGGTCTGCACGAAGCCGCCGATGGAGGCGACTTCGGCGACGCCGTGGGCCTTGGCCAGCTGGTAGCGCACGTACCAGTCCTGGATCGTGCGCAGTTCGGCGAGGGTCTTGTCCCTGGCGATCAGCGCGTACTGGTACACCCAGCCGACGCCGGTGGCGTCCGGCCCGATCTGCGGCTGAATTGTTGTTCCCCCCGGGCCCTTGGGCATGCGCCCGGCAGCGAAGTTGAGGTATTCGAGCACCCGCGAGCGGGCCCAGGAGATGTCGATACCGTCCTCGAAGATCACATAGACGAAGGACGCGCCGAAGAAGGAGAAGCCGCGCACGACCTTGGACTTGGGCACCGACAGCATCGCCGTGGTGAGCGGATAGGTGACCTGGTCCTCGACCACCTGGGGCGCCTGGCCGGGGTATTCGGTGTAGACGATGACCTGTACGTCGGAGAGGTCGGGCAGTGCGTCGATGGGCGTGCGCAGTACCGCGAAGACACCGGCGATGAGGATGAACAGCGTGGCGAGCAGGACCAGGAAACGGTTGCGACCCGACCAGTCGATGATCTTGGCAAGCATGAGTACCGTCCCGTCAGTGGCCGGCGTGGGGATTGGCCGCCGGCTGCACGGCGGTAATCACCCATTCGCCCGGCTGACGCTCGACGAATTCGACCGCCACCTTACCGCCCGGCTTCAGGGCCGGAAGCAGCGACGGATTGGCCAGCTTGAACTCCATCGTCATCGCCGGCCAGTTGAGGCTGGCGACCGGAGCGTGACTGAGGCTGACCGTGCCGTCCCTGGCGTCGACGCTGTCCACCGTGCCTTCGGCGCGATGCCCCGCGCCCTTCGGCGCGGCGCTCTCGGCGGCCTGTCCGAAGCCCCCGACCGCCGCCTTCAGATTGCTCTCCGCGTCGATCAGGAAGTTCGCGGCGACGACGACCTGATCGCCAGCCTTGATCCCTTGCAGCACTTCGATGTGCTGCTCGCTGCGGCTGCCCAGCTTCACTTCGCGTGGTTCGAAGCGTCCCTCGCCGTGGGCGACCAGCACGATCTGGCGGGTGCCGCTGTCGATGACCGCCGAGTTCGGTACGGTCACGACCTGCTGCCGGCTGCCGACCGGCAGCTCCAGCTGCGCGAACATCGCCGGCTTCAGCAGTTGTCCGGGGTTTGGCAACTCCACCCGGACCGGCACTGTCCGCGTTTCCGCGTTGAGGGTCGGATAGACGTAGCTCACCTTGCCCTCGAAGACCTTGTCCGGATAGGCGTCGATCCGCACCTTGGCCAGGCTGCCGGTGCGGACTTGCCCGATGTCCTGCTCGAACACGTCGGCGACCACCCACACGGACGACAGGTCGGCGACCTGGTACAAGCTGTCGCCCCGCATGAAGCGCATGCCCTGCACGGCCTTCTTCCCGGTGACGATGCCGGCCACCGGCGAGCGGAAGCTCAGCGTGCGCCGGACCTCGCCGGTCTTCGCCAGCGCGCGGAGCTGCTCGTCTGAAATGTCCCAGTTGCGCAGGCGTAACAGGCTGGATTCGGCCAGCTGCTTCATCCCGCGCAGCGCCTCGCCGCCGGCGTCCTTCAAGGACTCGACGCCCTGGGCGGCGATCGCGTACTCCCGCTGGGCGGAGACCAGCTCGGGGCTGTAGACCTCGAACAGCGGCTGGCCCCTGGCGACCGGCTGGCCGGTGACGTTCACATGTAGACGCTCGACGTAGCCTTCGAACTTGGGGGCGATCGCGAAGCTGCGCCGCTCGTCGATCTCGACGCGGCCGGCTGCCCGCAGCCTGCGGTCGAGGCTGCGCAGTTCGGCGGTTTCGGTACGCACGCCGAGCTTCTGGATCTTTTCGGTGCTGATCTTGAGCGTGCTGGCGGCAGCCGGCTCCTCGTCGGCGTCGCCCTCATAGACCGCGATGTAGTCCATGCCCATCGGGTCTTTCTTCGGCGTCGGCGAGGTATCGGGCAGGCCCATCGGGTTGCGGTAATACAGCAGCTTGCGTTCCTTCTTGCCCCCCTCTGCCGGGGCCGTCGCGACCGCGGCACGCGTTTCCGCATGGTTTGCCGTGGTGCGCTGGCCCAGCCAGTAGCCGCCGCCGGCGGCGAGGGCTAGGGTGAGGGCGACAGCGACACCGACCGCAATGCCTGCGCCGGTTTTCATAAGTCTTCTCCGAGGATGCGTTCGATTTCGGCCAGGCGCACCTGCGCTTCGGCCTGGGCCTTGATCTGGCTCTGCCGGGCCTGGCGGATCTGCCGCTGGGCATCGAGCAGGGTCGCAAAATCCACCCTGCCGGTCTCATAGCCGGCCAGCGCCGCCTTGTAGGTGAGTTCCGACTGCGGCAACAGGCTGCTCGCCGCAAGCCCTTCGGTCCGGCGGGCCGCTTCGAGGCCGGACAGATTTTCGGCCAGGTCGCCCAGCACCTGATTGGTGGTGGCATCACGCCGGGCCCTGGCCGCCGAGAGCATGGCCTCCGACTCCCGCTCCTGGGCGCGACGTGAAGCCTGCTGTAGCGGCAGGTTCAGTTCGACCATCAGTTCCCATTCCCGCACCGAGCTCTGGTACTGGATCGGCGAGACGCCCAGCGTGAAGTCCGGGTAGCGGTTCTTGTAGGTCAGTTCGCGACTCTTCTCGGCCGAGCGGATGCGGGCCTCGTCGGCAAAGAGCTGCGGGTTCTTCGTGCGCGCCCGTTCCTCGAGGGCGGCCGGATCGAGCCGGGCCGGCGCGGGCAGCGCTCTCGAACGCTCGGGCTGCGCGAGCGGGGCGGCACTGGGCCGGGCAAGCAGCGCATTCAGCCTCGCCTGCAGTTGCGTGCGCTCGTTCTCCAGCGCAAGCAGTTCATTCTTCATGCCGGTCTGCTCGAGCTGGGCACGAATCACGTCCTGCTGGGCGGCCAGCCCGCCGGCGTAGCGGACCTGGGCGATCTGCTCCAGGCGCACCATCAGGTCGAGGATTTCGCGCGTCAACTGCTCGTTGCGGTGGACATACTGGAGTTGCGAATACGCCGTCTTGATGCGGGCGGCGAGTTCCGCCCAGCTGCCGCTGACGCGCCCGCTGGCCCCACGGGCGTCGAGTTCGGCAATTTCCCGCTTGAGATCACGCTTGCCGAACCACGGCACATCCTGCATCAGCAGATAGCGCGTGCTGCCCACGCGGGCGGGCGCCAACGTGGGGTTCTGCTCACCCATGCGGGTGATGTCGCGCAGTTCGGTGCGGAGCTTCGGGTCCGGCAAGGCGCCGGCCGGCGTGACCCGCTCGGCCGCCGCATCGGCCTCGTGGCGCATCGCGGCATATTCAGGGTTGCGGCTGCGCGCGTAGTCCAGCAGCGATTCGACGTTGGCGCCGAGTGGTGGCTCCTGCGCGTGGGCCGCCAGACTGAATGCCACCAACAGCACCGCGTACAAGCAGCCCGTGTGCCGTTTCACCCGCATATTCATTGATGACTCCAGGAATATTCCCCACCTCAGGCAAGGCGATCACCGACCGGACCACGGCCTGGCGAACTCAGCTTCCTTGCAGCTGCACCACCGTCATAGCGCCATTGATCTGCTCCGCCACGAAGCGGACCTTGTCGCCAGCCTTCAGCTGATCCAGCCAGGCCGCGTCCTTGACCCGGAAGACCATGGTCATCGCCGGCATGCCGTTGGGCAGCGGGCCGTGGGACAGGGTCAGCTTGCCCGCCGATTTGTCCACCTTCTTCACGAGGCCTTCGGTCATCCGATCGGAGACGGCCCCCTTGTGGCCAGGCATGGCGGCATGATGGGCATGGTCATTGGAAGCACTGGCCGGCACGGCAAGTACCGCGCCGAGCACGGCGGCAAGCATGATCAACGGGATCTTCATGGAGATTTCCTTCGGGAAGTTGTCTGGCAAGTATCGCAAGCAGTCCCCGACGGGAAGCTGTCGTGAACATTACTTTTCCGTAATCTTCCGGCACCGGAACCAGGATCTCCCAAGAAAACGCCGGGCCGCCCCGGGTTTTCCTGACCCGCTTGGGGGGCGAAAACGTCAAGGCGGTATCCTGGGGGCGCTCAGTGCGGGTGCCTGAAGCCGGGCGGATGGCTGTGGCCCTTCTTGTCCGCGGGCGGGGCAGGCGCCGGATCGGTTGCCGCGTGACCGGAATGGCCGTCGTGGACATCGAGCCCGCCGTGGCGGTGCCCCTCGCTGGAGGCGACCAGTGCCCGGTAGTCGGCGGCGCTCATCTCCGGCAGCTTCTGCAGGAAGGCGACCAGATCCCAGATCGCGTCGTCCTCCATGCCGCCCCTGGACCAGGCCGGCATGCCGGAGGCCTTGATCCCGTGCTTGATGATCCAGAACTGGCGGGCCTGGCCAAACTGCGGGTCGCGCGCGACCTCGGGCTTGTCGGCCAGCCTGGGGGGCACCGGATAGAGCCCCTTGCGGATCTCCGAGTCCGCCGCTTCCGGCGACAAATGACAGCCCACGCACATCGCCTCGTAATTGCCCGAACCGCGACGGACCCGTTGCGGATTCCTCAGATCGATGGGCGGCTTGAGTTCGCTGGCGCGCACTGCGATGGAACGCTCGCGGGCGAATTCGAGCAGACGATAAGTCAGCGGGTGATGCGGCGCGTCGGCGGCGACGTTGACGGCGCCGGAGTACAGCAGCACAGCCCCGGAGGCCACAGCCGCGGCGGCTGCCACGGCGAGAATCAGCAGGGTTTTCTTCATGATGGAGAGCCTCGCTTGCTGGTGTCTCCTGCGGCCCACGCGGGCCGGCAGAATCCGGAATTCCGACCGCCGGCAGTGTGCGGTATAAAAGCCGACGCATGCCTGACCAGGGCATTACATTTTTGTAATCCGCAAAGCATCGGACGCCGCTTGCGCCTGACCGGGCACCACGTGGGCAAGGCCACGAGAGAGACCATGAAAATACTGATCGTCGAGGATGAACCGAAGACCGGGGACTACCTCCGCCAAGGCCTGTCCGAGGCCGGTTTCAATGTGGATCTCGTCCGCGACGGCGTGGACGGGCTTCACCACGGGATGACCGAAGTCTACGACCTCGTCGTGCTCGACGTGATGCTGCCCGGGCTCGACGGCTGGCGTGTGCTGCAGGCGCTACGCCAGGCCGGCAAGGACATGCCGGTCTTGTTCCTGACCGCCAGGGACAGCGTGGACGACCGGGTCAAGGGCCTGGAACTGGGTGCCGACGACTATCTGATCAAGCCCTTCGCGTTCTCGGAACTGCTGGCCCGCGTACGTACGCTGCTGCGCCGCGGGACGAAGAACAAGGAGTTCGACGCACTGCGGGCGGCCGATCTGGAACTGGACCTGCTGCGCCGGCGCGTCACCCGGGCCGGCCGGCGGATCGACCTGACCGCCAAGGAGTTCGCGCTCCTCGAACTCCTGTTGCGCCGGCGGGGCGAAGTGCTGCCCCGCTCGCTGATCGCCTCCCAGGTGTGGGACATGAACTTCGACAGCGATACCAACGTGATCGAGGTGGCGGTGCGCCGCCTGCGGGCCAAGATCGACGACGGCTTTGAACACAAGCTGATCCGCACGGTGCGCGGCATGGGCTATGTGCTGGAGGAACCGGCGTGCGCGTAGCAGACCCCGCTATCCGCCCCGGGATCCGCCGAAAATCCCTGACCTTTCGCCTGACCCTGCTGTTTGCCGCCGCGTCGACCGCCGTGCTGCTGATCCTTGGGCTGATCGTCGCCCGCTCCGTCGAGCGCCACTTCGAAGAGCAGGACATGCAGACCCTCGGCGGCAAGCTCGAACTGATCCGCCACGCGCTCGCCAAGGTGCATTCGAGCACCGAACTGGCCGGCATTGCGCAGCAGATGGACGACGCCCTGATCGGGCATCATGGCCTGGTCGTGGCGGTGCTGGGCCCGGACGGTCAGACGCTGTTCGCCACCGACGACGCCCCCTTCCCGCGGCCGCTGCTGGACCGGGCCGGGACCGCGGACGGACAGCGTCCCTACGTCTGGCGGGCCGACGGACACGCCTATTTCCGGGGCATCGTCGCCGCGGTGCCCACCGGCATTCAGGACTGGCCCCCCGCGGTGGTTGCGGTGGCGACCGACATTTCCCATCACCGCGGTTTCATGGATGCCTTCATGAAAACGCTGTGGCTGGTGGTGACCGGCGGCACGCTGGCGACCGGGCTGCTCGGCTGGTTCGCCGCCCGCCGCGGCCTCGCCCCGCTACGCGAGATGAAACGGAGAGCGGCCGAAGTCAGCGCACAGCACCTCGACCAGCGCCTGCCGGCGGACGCCGTACCGGTCGAACTGGCCGAACTGGTGGACTCCCTCAACGACATGCTGGCCCGGCTGGAAGAGTCGTTCAAGCGGCTCTCGGACTTCTCGTCGGACCTCGCCCACGAACTGCGGACCCCGGTCAGCAACCTGATGACGCAAACCCAGGTGGCCCTGTCCAGATCCCGCACGGCGGACGCATACCGGGACGTGCTCGAATCCAACGCCGAGGAGTTCGAGCGGCTGTCGCGGATGATCTCGGACATGCTCTTCCTCGCGAAATCCGACAACGGCCTGATCGTCCCGGGCCACGAGCGCTTCGACCTCGCGGACGAAGTCCGGACCCTGTTCGATTTCTACGGCGCGCTGGCCGAGGACAAGGGTGTCGCGCTGAAGCTCGAGGGCGCCGGAGCGGTGACCGGGGACCGGCTGATGCTCAGGCGGGCGGTCAGCAACCTGCTGTCCAACGCGCTGCGCTACACCGCCCCGGGCGGAGAGATCGTGGTGAGCATCAGCACGTCGGCCGGTGCCGATGGAAGGGATACGGTCCGCCTTGCCGTCGGGAACACCGGCGAGCCGATCCCGCCCGAGCACCTGCCGCGCCTCTTCGACCGCTTCTACCGCGTCGATGCAGCCCGCCACCATGGCAGCGACGGTGCCGGCCTGGGGCTGGCGATCACCCGCTCCATCCTGCGCGCCCACGGCGGCGACGTCGAAGGACGCGGGGCCCCGGGCCGCAACATCTTCGAGATGCGGCTACCCGCCCCGGCCGCGACCCGCGACGGCGCGGCTTCACCGCCGTCGCGCGTTCCCCCCCTTCCTTAAGCGGCGCCGCCCGCAGGGACTGGCGCTTGATGGATATCTGTGAAATTGTTTTACTTTAGACAATGACCAACGCTATAGATTTTATCACTTTAATCGAAATTATCATTTAATATCCTCCCACCCCCGTCCGCCGACCACGCACCATGCTTCCCCGGCTCAACGACTATTTCCTGACCCCCGCCGCCGACCTGCAGCGTGCCTACGAGGCGACCTACAGCCTGCCCATGGTCGCCGCGTCGGTGGCCATCGCGATCTTCGCGTCGTTCTGCGCACTGGAGGTGCTCGAACGCTTGGCCGCCCACCGGTCGCGTCGCTTGTGGCTGCCCCTCGGTGCCACGGTGATGGGGCTGGGGGTGTGGGCGATGCATTTCATCGGAATGCTGGCCTTCCGCCTGAACTGCGGCGTGAGCTACGACCTGACCGGCACCGGACTGTCCATGCTGCCGGGTATCTTCGCCGCGGGCGTCGCCCTCGAACTGATCGGGCGCCGCCAGGTCACCAACCGGCAGATCGTCGTCTCCGGCCTGGTGATGGGCCTGGGCATTGGCCTGATGCACTATTCGGGCATGGCGGCGATCCGCCTGGATGGCGTGGTGCGCTACGATCCGGGCCTGGTCGGCCTGTCGCTGCTGACCGCGCTGATCCTGTCCGTTGCCGGCCTCAAGCTGCGCTTCGTGGTGGCCGCCCTGCCCCTCGGCCAGCGTCCCTTCCGGTCTTCGACGATAGGCGGCGCGGTGCTCGGCAGCGCGGCGTCGTGCATGCACTACATCGCGATGGATGCGGCGTTCTTCCTGCCCATCGACGGACAGCGCGCCGGCATCGTGGCCGCCAGCCCGACCCTGCTGGCCACCGCCGTCGGCCTGGTCACGCTGCTCATCGCCGGGGGCGGCTTCATCTTCATCCTGCTGCGCGACAAGCTCGACGCCACCCGCCAGCGCATCGACGCCATCCTCGGCGCGACCAGCACCGGCTTCGTGCTGATGGATACGCGGGGCACCGTCGTCGAGGTCAACGACGCGCTGACCCGGATGCTGTCGTCGGCGCGTCACGAGATCGTCGGCCAGCCCTTCGACGCCTTGCTGACCGCTCCCTTGCCCGAGGCCGCGCGCGACCAGGCCGAGGCGACCCTGAGGCGGGGTGACGGCCGTGAGCTGCCGGTGCTGATCCAGGGCAACACCGTCCTCGATGAAAAGGGCCAGGCGCTCTACCGCTTCGCCCTCGTCACCGACATCAGCACCCGCGTGCAGGCGGAGGCGCAGCTGCGGGCGCGCGAGGAGCAGTTCCGCGCCCTCCTCGAATCGACGCCCGACCCGATGCTGGTCACCGATGCGGCGGGCACCATCGAGCACGTCAACCGGCAGGCCGAAACCTTCTTCGGCTACCCGCGCGACGAGCTGCTCGGCCAGTCCATCGACAGGCTCGTGCCGGAGCGCTTCCGCGGCAATCATGCGGCGATGCGCGGAGGCTTCGCCGGGCAGCCGGCCGCCCGCCAGATGGGCAGCGGCATCGATCTCTACGCCCGGACCAGGGACGGGCGCGAGATCGCCGTCGAGATCAGCCTCGGCCCGATCCAGACGGCCGAAGGTCTGCTCGTCGCCTGCACCCTTCGCGACATATCGCGGCACAAGCAGGCCGAGGAAATGCTGACCCAGGCCCGGCTCCGGGCCGAGGAGGCGACCCGCCTGAAATCCGACTTCCTGGCCAACATGAGCCACGAGATCCGCACGCCGATGAACGCCATCGTCGGCCTCGGCTACCTGTTGTCGAAATCCGAGCTGATGCCCCACCAGCGCGACTACCTCACGAAGATCGAGCAGTCCAGCCAGCACATGCTGGGCATCATCAACGACATCCTCGACTTCTCCAAGATCGAGGCCGGCATGCTGAGCATCGAGAAAAGCCCCTTCGAGCTGACCAGCGTGCTCGACAACGCCACGGCGCTGATCCACGACAAGGCCGCTGCCAAAGGGCTGGAGCTCCTCGTCACGGTCGACGTCGACGTGCCCTCGCTGCTGGTCGGCGATGCGCTGCGGATCGGCCAGGTGCTGATCAACTATGGCAACAACGCGGTCAAGTTCACCGACCGCGGCGAGGTGCTGATCAAGGTCTCCGTCGACGCCCAGACCGACAGCGATCTGACCCTGCGTTTCGAGGTCAGCGACACCGGCATCGGCCTCAGCGAGGCGCAGATCGGCAAGCTGTTCCAGTCCTTCCAGCAGGCAGATGCGTCCACCACGCGCAAGTTCGGCGGCACCGGTCTCGGGCTGGCGATCAGCAAGAGCCTGGCCACGCGCATGGGCGGCGAGGTTGGCGTGCGCTCCACACCAGGCGTCGGCTCGACTTTCTGGTTCACCGCGAAGGTCGGCAAGATCTCCGGCAAGAGCCAGCCGCTGCCGGTGGCGGAAAGCCTGCAGGGGCAGCGCGTCCTCGTCGTGGACGACAACGAGAACGCGCGCCGGGTCCTGGCCGACCACCTCGCCGCGATGGGGCTGGACGCCTCCACTGCGGATTCCGGCCAAGGCGCGATCGACGCGGTGTGCGCCGCCGATGCCGACGGCAAACCCTTCAGGGCCGTGCTGCTCGACTGGCAGATGCCCGGCATGGACGGCTTCGAGACCGCCTGCCGGATCCAGGCCCTCTCTCTCGGCCATCGGCCCAAACTGGAACTCATCACCGCCTTCGGTCGGGAGGATGTCCAAGTCAAGGCGGACTCGATCGGGATTGACGGTCTGCTGCTCAAACCGGTCAGCTCGTGGGTGCTGCGCGAGGCCATGCCGAATCTGTTCTGCGAAGATCGGGCGCGGACCCGGACGTCCGCCCCGGACAAGGATGCAGACCCCGCCGACATGGGATTCGCCGGCGCCCGCGTGCTGCTGGTGGAGGACAACGAGCTGAACCGGGAGGTGGGTACCGCGCTGCTCCTCGAGCTCGGGCTGGAAGTGAGCATCGCCGAAAACGGCGCCGTAGCGCTGGAAAAGCTGGGCACGACGGACTTCGAACTCGTGCTGATGGACATGCAGATGCCGGTGATGGATGGCCTGCAGACCACCCGCGAACTGCGCAAACGGCCCGAACTGGCCGGACTGCCGGTCATCGCGATGACCGCCAATGCGATGAGCGGCGACCGGGAGCGCTGTGTCGAGGCGGGGATGAACGATCACCTCGCCAAACCGATCTCCCCGCGCCAGCTGCACGATGCCGTGGCCCGCTGGATCGCCCCACGGGCGGCCGTCGTTCCCGCCGCCGAGGAGAAAAAGGAAGCGACGCAGGAGGTGGAAGCCGACGCAGCCCTGCCAGACCTCGGCGGTATCGCCGGCCTCGACGGTGCCGCAGGCCTGCGCCACGCCATCGGCCGGCCGGCGCGCTACGTCTCCCTGCTCGACAAGTTCGTCGCACACCAGCGTGACAGTATTACGCGCATGAGGGTGGCCCTCGACCGGGGCGAGTTGGGCGCCGTGCAACGCCTCGCGCACACCCTCAAGGGCGTCGCGGCGCAGATCGGCGCCGGGGAAATCATGCGGATGGCCGAGCACCTCGAGACACTCGCGATCAACGGCGAACACGCCGCGCTGGGTCCGATGCTGCAGGCCAGCGAGGCGCCCCTGCAGGAATTGTGCGCCGCCCTCGAATCGCGCCTGGCCAGCGCACGGGCCGTCCCGCCGGCGTCGGCCGGCAGCGCCCAGCCGGGCGCCCCGGTCGACGCCCTCTGCGCACAGCTGGCCGCGAAGCTTGCCGCCGACGATTTCGACAGCGCCGCCTTCATGAGCAGCAATGCCGCGGCGCTCCGCCAGGCCCTCCGGGAGCATTACCCGAACATCGCCCGCGCTGTGGACGACTTCGATTTCGCCGGCGCCCACGCAGCCCTCCAGCGTGCGCTGGCGACCGGCTTCGGCAGCACGGCCGGCGCCTGACGGTCCGCCTCTCCCGGACCTTGACGGCAAGGCGCCCCGACCGGGGCCGGGGCGCCTTCAGCTGCGGACGGACGCCGGATCAGCGCTCGTCGAAGCTCACCAGCAGGCGGCCGCTGGTCGGGCGGGCCTGGCAGCTGAGCACGAAGCCCTGCTCCATTTCCGACGCTTCCAGCGTGAAGTTCTTGTCCATCACCACCGAGCCCTCGACGACCTTGGCGCGGCAGGTGCAGCACACCCCGGCCTTGCACGAGAAGGGCAGGTCGAGGCCGGCGTTGAGGGCCACATCGAGCACGTGCTCATGGGGCGCCATCGCCATCTCATGCTCCTTGCCGTCGAGGAGCACGGTCAGGGCCACGGTCTTGGCGGCCTCGGCTTCGGGGTGCAGCGTGCCTACCGGCACCTTGCCCTTGGGCAGCGGGGTGTTGGCGGTGAAACGCTCGGTATAGATGCGGTCCGCGCGCACGCCCACTTCGACAAGCGCCTTCTCGGTGGCCTCGATCATCGCGTCGGGGCCACAGATGAAGACCTCGTCCATGCTCGCCGCCGGTAGCAGCGCGGCGACGATGGCCTTGACCTTGTCGCCATCGATGCGCCCCTGCAGCAGGTCCACTTCCTGGGCCTGGCGGGACAGGATGTGGATCAGCGTGAGCCGGTCGCGGAAGCGGTCCTTCAGATCCTGCAGTTCCTCGTTGAACATCACCGAGGACATGCGGCGGTTGCCATAGACCAGCGTGAACTTGGATTCGGGCTGCTCTTCCAGCGTGGTCGCGGCGATCGACAGGATGGGCGTGATGCCCGAACCGGCGGCGAAGCCGACGCGGTGGATCGCGCGCTGCTTCTTCACGGTGAAGCGGCCGTCCGGCGGCATGACCTGGATCACGTCGCCGGCCTTGACCGACTCGGCCGCCCAGTTGGAGAAGACCCCGCCCTCGACCGGGCGGATGCCGACCTCGAGTTCGCCCTTGCCGGCGAGACGGCTGCGCGCGCTGCTGATGGAATAACAGCGGCGCACGTCCTCGCCATTGACGGTGGCCCGCAGGGTGAGGAACTGGCCCGGCTCGAAGGCGAAGCGGTCCCTGGCGTCCTCGGGAATATCGAAAGTGATCGCCACCGCGCCGGCCGCGGGGTTGACGCGCTTGACGGTGAGATCGTGGAAACGGAGAGCGGACATAGGAGTGCTCCTTTAAATGGTGAGGAGGGAGGGGTGAGGAGGGAGGGACCGGGCTGGCGGCGGGTGCGCTCGCGATCGCCGCACACGAGGCCTGGATAAAGCCCCTTCTTCCTTCACAAGTGAGGAGTTAGGGGTGAGGAGCGAGAGGCCCGGGCCGGTTCGCTCGCGATCGCCAGCGCACGCGGCAGAGACAAGGCCCCCTTACTCCTCCCTCCTCACTCCTCACCCCCTAATACGGTTTGAAATAATCGAAGGGTTCCTGGCAGTCGAGGCACTTGTACAGCGCCTTGCAGGCCGTGGACCCGAACTGGGAGGACAGGACCGTGTGGGTCGAGCCGCACTTGGGGCAGGCCACAACCTCGGCCTGCGGCCGCCTCATGAAACGCACGACGCTGACTTCCGGCGCGGGCGTGGCATGGGGCGGCGCGATGCCGTAGACGCGCAGCTTTTCCTTGGCCTCGTCGCTCATCCAGTCGGTGGTCCAC
>Ga0213919_1000652_pt1 | contig 14436 bp, 20 predicted proteins | sample McNCre317MG_FD_161056 | JGI IMG/M metagenome (GOLD analysis project Ga0213919, IMG submission 161056) | Freshwater microbial communities from McNutts Creek, Athens, Georgia, United States - 3-17 MG | ecosystem: Environmental > Aquatic > Freshwater > Creek | place: USA: Georgia | collected... | reverse complement strand
CTGATCATGTCAACTTCAGAATCGGTAAGCGGATCGAAGCCTGTAGGAAAATTAGGATCCTGGCCAGGAAGGAGTTTAAGGGTTGGATCCTTGAATGCATTGATCCATGCTTCAGTAAAGGTAGCACCGCCCCAGCGGGCTTCTCTGATATTATACATGCCATTACCGAAGCCCTTATTGTCATATGTTGTAGCTCCTATCTTAGCACCTCGACGGGTTCGTGATAAATTTGCGCCTGATACTAATGAAAATGATGTGAGTTCATAATCTAAGCAGATATCATTCTCATTGACTCCGCATATGCCTTCAATCATAGCGCTCATCAGACCGGTGCGGTCAGCTCCTCCATTACAATGGAAGATTACAGCACCGCCGTTCTGAATATGAGTGATCATCTTTCTGATATACAGCAGATACTTGCGTCTGGTGTCAGCGTCAGCCAGATTGGACCAGTTATTCAGATTGAAGGGGTGATATGTTTCAACTCCTGGACTGAATATACCTTCATCCTCAGTATCAGCTGCAAGGCCGGCGACAAGTGTCACATTCAGTACATTTTCAATGATATAGATGTCATCAGGTGTTGCTGTGTCAACATTTGCGCTTCTATACAGAATACCCTGGCGGAGCTTCCGGCCATTGAATCCGATCTGGTTGCCAAGGTCCCTGAAGTTAGCTATACCTGCCAGGATGTTTATTCTTCTGGTGCCTCTGGTATGGACTACAGATTCATTGAGTGCGACTTCAGTGCTGTCACTTAATACTGCATATGACTTGATCCAGTATGTACGGTCAGCTTCAAGGAATCTGATGCTATTGTTGCCTGGGTTTCCGGTAACATATCGAGAATCAGTGTAAAAAGGATCCTTGCTGACGTATATTTTATACGAAACAGCACCTGCATATGCAGGAACGCTGACGGTAAGATCAGAAGCATTGTCTTTCTGAGTGGTGCCATTATATGCAACATAATGGCTTACATCTTCGACAGTATAATGCTTAGGTGAACCGCTGGCATCAAACTGGTCAGTATTATATTTTGTATTCTCCAGATATGCCCTTACAAAATCATTATCAACATTGAAATATTCTGCATTTGGTGTGACAGAAGTCTCTCCAGGGTTGAGCATCTGAGTCACGATAGCAGGGGCATCAGATGTACCGTTTATTGTAAATAATGAAATATCAGAAGCACTGCCGTTGACTGTTGTTGATACAAGCAGATAATTGACATCATCAGGGATCACAAATTCTACATCATTACCGGATCCGCATGTAACACGCTGTGTAATGGTCCATGTACGGGTATCTCCCTGTGTTATCCTTCGATATGTCAATGTCGGTGTACTTGTGAAATCAAGGGGATCTGATACAACAGGGGTTTTATAGCTTGATAAGAACAGCATATAAACAGCAGTAGTCCCTGTTGTGAGATGCACAACATCTGATTTGCGGATGGGTATCACAGCAAATACATAGTCATCATTCACTATAGTCCAGGCGCTGTCTGAAGATCCCAGCCATCCATTGCATGTTGGATATGTAAGATAGTCTCTTCCTTCTATTATCATACCGAACAGTGAGTTTATATCAGTATTTAACGCAGTGTACTGACCACGGACAGCATCGCCGGCGGATGGATATGTGATACCGTCTGCACCTACTCTGATATCCATAAGCTCAGCATCGCCTGTTGTGCTGCCTTCAGCAAGATGCGAAAAAGAATCCATCCTGCCTTCAAGTACATCAAGCCGTGTGTTCTGGCCTTCAACTATCTGATTGACCGTTACAGTATACTGGTTAAAGTACGGCAGTAATAGTGTATCGAGGGTACCATCTGAAGCCATCTGGTTAAGTTTGATATTGATCTCATCCTGAACATCCAGTGTATCAAAATAATTCATTACATAATCATGAAGATCCTGGAAGGCTTCCTGCTCGTCATGCCATGCCTGCTGTGTTTCATTCCATGCAGTCAGGGTATCAGCCCATTCCTGCACAACATTTTTAATTGTTTCAAGGATCCAGTCCAGATTAAGCTCATGAAAATCCGTATAAGGATACTTGTTAAAAAAGTTAGGCATATAGATACCTCCTTAAAAATTTATTGCTAAAAAGCCCCAGTGATCATGATCTTTATCCGGGGTATCCGCATCATCAGGAACATCCTTTACAGAAATATATGGAGAATTATTATACCATACTATAACATTAGCAGGATATGCTGTCGATGCTTCGTAATCATATGATTCAACTTCTACATCAGGATCATCTTCACTTGTTACCATATGTCCCGCTGCTCTGAAGCTTCCGCTGGGTGTTATTAACTGTCTGAAAAACATCTTTCTACCTCCTTAATATACTGGTACAAGTAATTCACTGGCAAATACATCTGACATATGTTCATACAGATTCCATTGTGCGATATCATAAAATTCTTTAAGCATGGCAGCTGAAGTTGTAACACCTATATTGCCATACATATGGGCCTTGCGCACGTTGGTATTATTATCCTTACCTTCAATATCAGACATTTTACCTTTTATGGTAGTTGTTTCATTACCGGTCTTATTCATTGTATCGGTACCGGTAGACTTATTGACATCAGTACCGGTATGAGCTGTATCATCTGTTCCTGAGCTGTTGACTGTTACCGTTCCGGTATGGTCAACTTTTGAATCACCATTATCAATAATATCTTTACTTGAAGGCTGGTATGTACTTGAATCATATGCAGCAACCTGATGTTCTGTTTCAGATTTTTTTATCTGCGATGTAGTGTCAGTATTACCAAATGTGTTTTTATCTGTCAGGTCTTTTGTCTGGCTGTCTTTCAGATCCAGTGTTCTTTCATCTTTAAGATCAGCTGTTCTTTTGTCCTGCAGATCTATTTCTTTTGATTCATTATAATCAGCATTGTTTATGCTGCTATAATTTCTGTATCCGTCATCCCTTGCATCTTCATACCTGTCATAATTGTATATGGGATTCCATTCAGCCTGGGTGCCTTTAAGCCATTCAGCAAAGGTCCTAAACCATTTCATACCCCATATCTTGATGGCATTTTTCATGAAGTTAGGATCCGGATATAAAACTTCAAATTCTCCGCCCTGCAGCAGAAGAGAATTTATGAACAGATCTTTATCAATACCGGTAGGAAGTAGTAATTCACTAAAGATGGTATCATCCCAGTTATACATTCCTATCAGTGTCATTTTTGAGCTGGCCATTGTTTTCCTCCTTCCTCAGGTTAAAATCAAGAGTGATATCCGGGTACAGCTTCTTTATATCTTCGATGCTGCTCTTCAAACATTCAATAGCTGTCTGGATCCGGGCCTGTGAATCGTTCTGCCTGCTGTTTGCTTCGGCTGATACAAAGCGTTCAGCTTTCTGGTAGGGGACAGTATTGATGCCGATTTCAGCATCAAAAGAATTCAAGATCGTCTGAAAATCAATCAGCTGCTGGTCAGTGATATAATTTTCTTTAAGTTTCTGAAGCTCTAAAAACTGAAAAGGTGTTTCCTGATCATTTGGATCATTCATAAGGATCTTGTCTACAAATACTGCAGGCTCACCCTTGTTGATCTTATCCATCACTTTCTTCAGTGCTTCAGCTGTGGCTTTATTCTTAGCTGCAAGTATAAATGCAAACTTGTTATTGATAATGCTCATATTGATAGCATTATCCAGTGCGCTCAGCTTCTCCGCATAATATGATATGATATCAAATATACCGCGATAATCAGGCATGAACTTTAAAAGCTCACCTTCTTTATGCAGCTGGAAGCGATAGCTCTGATCATATCCAAGGACTTCACCGGCTTTGGGATTAGCCAGGATGAATTCTGTCGGCTGATAATAAAAATCAATACCGTACAGACTTCCGGGATTAAACCAGTAACCGGCTTTATCGGAATATGATACAAATACAAAACCAAGTTTTAATAAACAGAAAAGCAGGAAGTCCCTTCTGGATCCTTCCCAGTTATCCGGTAAAGTTGTTTTTATCCGGCTGCATGCTCTCTGGAATAAGCTTCTTTCCCAGTATGCATATGTAGCATTGTTGTATGCCTTTACCATGGAAGGACTGTATCTGCCTGCCATTGAATTAAGGCTGTCATAATTTAATGGAGCATAGAACATCTTATTTCCTCCTATTTAAAATAAGGAAGTGTGCCACCGCATACCCAGGCACCTTCACTGATCTTCCTCTTGACACATCCGCGGTCCCTTCCCTGCATTTCAATTACCATATCATTACCGGCATAGATACCGGTATGTGTGGCTGTCTTTTCCTTATTAAATACAAGGTCGGCAGGCTGCAGTCTGTCAAGGCTCTTCTTTTTGCACATGGCCTGCAGGTCGCGGGCTCTGTAATCGGCTGTTGAAGGAATGCATTTCAGGTCCCTCAGGATCTTAACTATGAGCCCTGAGCAGTCCGCTGCTACAGACTTCGACATGTCAACACCGGAATCATATAAATCCGCGATATGTTTCATGACACGGTAAGCATCATGCCTTGAACTTTCCATGGCTGCTATCTTTCCAAAAGACAGAAGTGGTGTGGGTTCTCCATTGCCACCCCATAAATATATGCCATGATTCTTCCATATTATATTAGCAGCATTAACAAATTCTTCTCTGGTAGCCATATGCTAACCTCCTTAGGTGTGATTGTACTGCCATCCCATTAACAACATTTTAATATGAAGTAATTTATCATTGCAGCTGTAAAGCTCGTCAGCTGTCGGAGTGGTACCCGGTGTTGGGATATCCATCAGATATATTTCGGAATTGTTGGCGATGGCATCTTTATTACAAAGGTCTGCTCTTGTGCTCTCAAGTGCAAATACATTACACTCTGCAAGCCACTGCATGCCGGAGCTGATACCGGAAGCATCCGATACTGGTGCAGGACATGCTGATATTAATTGTGCAACTGTTACTGCCATAATTACCTCCTTAGTAATTGCCCCGGATACACTGGTAATATATCCGGGGCTGTGTTATTGGAAAGATGGGTATCAATCTGCCATGTAATATACGATCATATTCTCAGTAGCATCATTGATGGGGTTCTTATTGATAGTATTCCATATGGTTCTGTAATGCTTACGAGCTTCAAGAGGAGTAGAATCTACTCTTTCAAGATGGAAGTCTACCATCATAGCATCCTTATCATAAAGGATACCAAGTACGGTACCAAGGTTTACAGCTGAACCTGCGGTCTGAGCTGAAGGATCAGAAGTATCAGGGATTGAAGGTGTAACCTTAACTGCCATAGGATCGTTGATGTTCTGCCAATAATCGATCTTTTCAAAATTATCAATCGAAAGATACTGAGGATTAAAGATAGCAGGAAGTACAAGTGCTTCTGCATCATTCCAGAATTTACTGATCATCATCATACGCTGATCATTTTTCTTAGTCTGTCTGGGTAATACATATGATACACCGTTTACAGTCTTGGTAGGTGACCAGTGATAAAGTGTTGATCTGTTTTCAAGCATATCAGAATCAGTCTTAACTGTAGCAATAAAGAATGCAAGGAACTCACTGAAGTAAGTTGAAAGCAGCTGTGCAGTAGTATAAGATGTTCCGAACTTGCTGTTAAATTCTGTCTTTAAGTTTCTAAAGCTCTTAGGCATGGATGCAGTAAGGTTTGCAACCTGGCCGATGGCATTAAGGACTACCAAACGTGAGAATGCTTCTTTCTCTGTTTCAAGATCATTTGCGCATGATACTAAGAAGCCATTAAGGAATGCAGCCCATTCAGCACTTGATCTGAATGCCTGTTTAAGCTGATCTTCATACAATGTGTAATTGTACTGCCATTCAACAGCACCACCGAACCATGCCTGATATGTCACAGGTGTAGACTGAAGCCACATGGATTCAACAGACTGCTGTACCGGAGGTGTAGCAGTATTATAATGAACACCGTTATCAAAGCCCATTCCAAGGTTTTCACCGAAAAGCTGGGTATTTGAAGCACCGTCAGGAACTGCTGACTTAGCATAGTAAGATATCTTTCTTACACGGTTTGAGAACATACCGGAATCAAGTGCATTGATCAGACGAAATTTAGCATTATAAGGTCTGATCGCAACCAGATCGCGGCTGCATACAAGTGATAAAGTATTGATGACATTTTCGGTACCTGCCTGAAGGACCGATTCACCAACAGAAACGAAAGTACTTTCGTCAATGGCCTGTATAGTGGCATTCTGGCCAAGCATTTCAGCTGCCATTGCATTTATGATGGCATAACCATCAGTAACTGTCAATCGTCTTGCCATTTTGATTTACCTCCTATTAGTAAATACCTTTAAATATTTCTTTTAGTTTATGATCAGGATCTTCCTGAACTGTACCCAGATTCCTGGTTGTGTTCTGTTCCTGCATCTGTTTTAGAGCAGTCTTCAGTTTTTCAATCTCAGATTCCCGGGCTTTTAATTTATCATCATTACCTTTTGCACCTTCGTTTTCCGTGGGTTCAGCAGGCCCTTGCTGAATCGTAGGCACTTCGTTTCCCGGCTGTACTTGCTCTTCAGGACCGGCTAAGGTTATCAGCTCCTTCATGTCGGCGATAGAGTAGCCATTTTTGGTAAGACTGATCGCATCATCAGTAGAGATGCCGGCTTCATTGATCTCCTTAATGTCTGCAGGTTTTAAACCGTTCAGACCTAACTTGATCATTTCAGATAACTTCATGTTCATACCTCCTTAATATAATAAGAAGGGCAGGATAATGGAAGTCACTCCAGCTGACACCCTACGGGGCTGACATTGTCAGCATTGCCTGCCCTTAATTTGAATATACTACAAGTGTAGTTTTTTGTCAACTATTCATAATAAAAACCACCGTTCAGATATTCATTTACTGCTTCTTTTTCTCCTCCCATGCCTGAAATGGGTACCGATGCATTTGAGCATTTGATATATCCGGGAAGGTCACTTATCTTCCGGTACTGCATCAGGGGAAGTCCTATCGGTGTCATCAGCTCTGCAGGTGCTACTGTCTGTTTGATAAATGAAGTAACAACTACATCAAGTCCGTTTTCAATGATGGCTCTTCCGCCTTTACCTCCATGCACTGAAGTAGAAGGGCCAAAAGCAGTTGATAATGTATTGATACCTGAAGCTGTAGCAGATATACCTGCAGCAACTGCACCGGCTCCGGGAAGTGCAGCTGACATTATCATACCACCGATTGTCTGGATACCGCTTGATACAAATCCGGTAACATTAGCACCAACTTTTCCTACCGGACATGATACACCTACATTATATGTTATGGTGCTTATCAAAATATTATTTTCATTCCTTATATAACAGCATGTATCACCAGTTGAGATATCAGTATTGAATAACAAAGTGGCTGTAAAGTTAGGAAAATCTAATGGATTGATATCAACCATTCCATAGCCGGGTATAAAGATCCTGCACTGAGTATATGGCGGATAATCTCTAAAGTCATTATAATCATGTGGTATATTTACAGTAATTGATTCTGAAGCGATACATGGCTTGGTAAGCCTGTTGCCTTTTACACCGGTTACAATATCAACACCTATCTTCATATCTGCAAGGGATGCATACGCTGTAGAATCAAGTGCAGAAAATGCGATCGGTACCCAGACACAATCAATAATTGCATCAGCAGTCTTTAAAAATGTAGCCTGCACCCACTGCGTAAAGTCTGCAGCACCGGAACCCCAGTCGGTATTAATATAAGAAGCTAATGCTTCAATGTTGGTAATATCAGTAATATACTGACATGTAAAACCACCGCCGGATCCTATATCATTCAATACTGATATGACATAAAATCCTGCATAAGTAAACATGCCTGTTGCAGCTGTTGTTATACTTTTGACAACTTCCAAATTCTTTACAATACACAAGTTATCTGCAATATCAGTGTCATATTCATCGGAAGCACGTTCAACAAATGCATAATAACCACCGATATCAGACTTGTATGTAGCAAGCACATCCATGCTGCAGTCTATTTCAGTCAGATTGTTACGGACCGATTTTACATCATCAACAAAATAATAATGTCCGAATGCATTCACATAGTTATAACTGAACTGATTACCGGATAATATAAAGGTAGGTTTTTCGATGCTGGTACCTTCCTTCAGTGTCATTGTTACTGAAGTACCTCCGGCCGGCTGCTTGGTCGAATTCTTTCTTTTACTGAAATTAGTATAAAATGTTCCGGTCATGCGATCCTCACTTTCCTGCCTTTAGGGATAGCAAACATGCAGTTTCTGATATCCGGATTGAGCTCCCTCAGCAGCTCTATGCTCACATTAGTTTTGATGGATATCTTTACCAGGTTATCACGCTGGCCTGCTTCAAAAAATACTGCTTCAGGTTCTTTTTTCTTTCGTGGCATATCCTTTCTCCTTTCTCAATACATCTTCAATGTCATCCAGTCTGGTTGACATTAGCTGCATAGTAGTAGATATATCATGTAGTGTGTTGGTCAGTTTTGTCTGCTGGCTGAATAGAAAGATGCAGCAGGCAATGGGAAAACCTACATTTGATATAAGCTGGATTATCTGCTCCATATTGTCATACCTCCTTCTATCTTATATATAACAGAAAACCCACTATTTGTAAATAGTGGGTTATCTGCATATGTCCAAGGGTTGTATGAACAGGTGTTATCGGCTGACACCTATGTTCATTATATCAGTCTTCATCGTCATTGTCAAACTCTGCAAATGCATCAAACTGCTTGCCCTCAGATAAGAACTTTATAGAGTTGGGATATAAAGCACCATCTTTGATATTTACCGATACCTTGCATTCAGCACTGATCCAGGGGAACTTCTCATTCTTAATGAAGTCTTCTACACTGTCATGCTTATCTCCGTCAAGGTCGATGCAGGGAAGCTCAAACTCTGTTGCAAGGTTTACATATCCATCAAACTTCTTTACCCATGACGGTGTAAACTTGTTGCCGGCATCCTTGAATGCTTCCTTCAGCTCATTCAGCTTTTCATCACTGAGCTTTACTTCTGCAAGTGTTACATACAGCTTTTCCTTCTGTTCCTTACCCTTAAATTCCTTTACCGTGCGCTTGCACACGATCAACTTACCTTTGATGATCATAAGTCATCCTCCTTTTTTAATTTGTTTTTTGATTGTGAACATATATAGTTTAGGCAGTATGCCTTAAACCCATTTTGATATTGAATAGCAGCTGCAGCCAGTCCTTTACTGCTTCATCTGACATAATAGCGAACTTGTCAGCTGCTATTACCTGGTTAGTTGATAATGCCACATATAAGTGGTTATCACGTTCAAACATAAGTGCATATTCGTCTACACTTTTCATTATCTTTCGTATCCTTCCATACTGCTGGAAGCGTTCAAAGGCTGTCATCATAACTCCCTTCCGGTATAGCGTGTGTCTGTCCGAACCTGAATGTAAAATAAAAATCAAAGTCTTCAAGGATCTTATTGTCCATATCCTCCGGTTTTTCCTTCAGGTACTTATGACAAAATTCATATACCTTACAGTCTTTACAATATCTCTGGGAGATGCAATACTGTTTTAATTTAAGCATCATTCCTTATCCAGCACCTCCTTCGGAAGCTCATCCCAGTAATCAGGATTACTTTTATGAAATGCACATGTATGTGAACCTAAAGTAATTGCTGTTCCCTCCACCCAGAACGGACATTCTGTACAATCTTCGCCTACATTAATACAAAAATTTCTTATTGTGCGGATAGATGCATTTAACTGATGATACTTCGGAAGTGATATTTTCATACCGGTGCCACCTCCTCCAGACCAACATCTGAAGTGTGATAGCCTTCATCATAAAGCACTTCATTAAACTTCTGAAGCAGCTCAATGGCATCATCCATTTCAGTAGCCTGAAATGTTGCGCGATAACTTTTTCCTTCCTTTACATAATTATAAAGCATCTTAACTTCTACCATGTTAATAACCTCCCTTGTGTCATACGTTCAAGCTCCTGGTTTAATAACCGCTTGATCAGGTGCTGCCTGTTTACACAATTATCAAGCATGCAGATCAGATCAGCATCTGTCCGGTAATTGAGCTTGATACAGTACATCTTAGTATTCTGTCTGTCATATTCCTTATTATATGCTCTTTTTTCGTCTGTCATGTTTCCTCCTTTCGTGATACAGTATAACATTATAAAGTAATACTGTCAAGCACTTTTTTTATAAATCATAAAATTTTGTATAATTGATTATCAGATCATAATAAGAATACTTTTCAAACCGGAAGCGGTCATTGATGCATGCTTCCCTAAGCTGTATGCCATGATCAATGTAGAACTTCTTCTGCTGGTTCTCCCGGTCAAGGTCATATTCTAAAATATAGTTGCCTGGCTTGCTGCACATATAATAGGAAGAATCTTTATTACTTATATAAATGTATGCATCGTTCTGCCTGCGGTAGTGCAGCTTATACAGACACCGGTAATGCTTTAGACTCTTCTTTATTATAGAAGAAAAGTCATTATTTGAAAAATCTCCATAATACGATTTTGCAGCCCATGCGGTCCCCTTCATAACTCTTGCCATGTCCTGCATTTCTACTTCCTGCAGTGGGAAGTCCGCCTGGGTGATATGATGGAAGAAAATACCTCTTTCTTCATTATATAATATGTTCTGCCCGGTTGCCTGCATCTCTGCCATGGTGTCGACCACTTCCAGCGCGTTGGTAATGTGTGTGCTGATCTCTTCCGCGTTGGCAAACAGCATGAGCTTTAGTCCGGGCCTTCCTCTTTTCCTACGGTCGCGGTTGATGGTTTCATATAAGTCAAGAAGCATCTCACCTTCTTTTTTCTTTACAACTTCGCCGGCCTGTGGTATGAATTCATCAAATATGATCCATTGTGCTTCCCTGAAGTCCATACCTTTAAGCCTTTTGACTGCATTAAGGGATGCTATATAATTCACAACAGGGCCGACAGGGTTTCCATCCTGGTCTGCTTCATAGAATGCACCAAGTCCTTCCTTCAGTAACCTTGGCTTGATATTCAGTCCGAAGTCTTTATTAAGTGGTACCCATGGCGATGGATCCATATCAATATCACCTGCATATTCACATATTGTCTGCACATCAGCGTTGGTGCGTTTCATGTACATGGTCTTGAATCCATGGTTGTATGGATACCTGAGTGCGCTATATGTCTTACCGGGACCACGCCTGCTCCATACGATATAGATGACTGCATCCGGATAATCCTCAAAATCTTTTCCTATATGATAGTAGCTGTCATCATATCGTTCATCTTTAATATTCATCATATATCTGTATGCTCACCTCTTCATCAAATAATTCTTCCCAGTTATATACATTGACGGAATCCAGCTCATAATCGCAGGGAATCAGTGATATAGAATCCCCGGTTTCATTTCCATGATCATCAATGTATATGTTGTCTACATTAAAATAAACATGTGTTTTCTTACCGGTCTTTGTACCGTCAAAAACAAAACCTGCATGAAAGTTTTCTATATTGTCATCAAGGCATATAGCTCCTTTTTTCGGTACTCCTGCTACAGTAGAATGCAGCTGACCGTCAGATACTTTCCTTCCGCAATATCTCTTTGCACCTTCATACCTGAATTCTGTATATGTGTCTTTATCTCCTTCATGCTCTGCTACTCCTAACCAGTATTCTTTACCATCTGCTATAACAGATCCATATCCGTTTGCTATCAGTCGGTCCTTGCATTCCTGATTATATGCATTGAGTAAATCCATATCCCAGTCTATTCCGTAGCAACTGTCTGTATCCATGTACAATGGCAGCCTGCAGCACCGTGCTAATCTATGGACATTATAAAACGCGATAGCGGTACACCAAACACCCCACTGGTAAGGAAATATGGTTGTCAGCTTATTCAGGTAGTCTTCATATTTTTTATTTTCTTCATCCAGATTGTCAAGGTGTTTTATCTTGAATTCACCGGATACATAATCTTCTATTATGTCTTCCTTAATCGCTTTCTGTACAGTCATTCCATAAAGTGAATTGACCAAGGCCTTGGCGATACTGTAAAGCACTGCATCTCCATGTTTCAGGAAGCACTTGTTTTTGAATGCTTCAAATATGTAATCTGTAAACCATCTTGGCAGATAATCTTTATATGCTGATTCTACTTCTACACATATATGTTTCTCCATTGTATATTGCTGATCAAGCACAGCCAGATCATACTCAGTCAGGTAGATCTCACAATAATTCGCAGCTAATATCCTGCCATTGTCACATATGGCATTTATCGTCTTGACACACTTTGAAAATTGAAGTGCCGGCATAGGCTCCATATCAGTTTTAAGATGTATATTGACTGCAATAAGTTTAAAAGCAAATGCATAATCCTCCATGTTGTCAAGGATAAACTTCTTATCACAGTTATCCATGGCAGTAAATTTTTCCATCGGGTATTTAAAGCCCAGAAGCGCATACGGATATGAGCTGCAAAAGTCAAATGCTTTTACCAGCTCAAAACCTAACACTTTTGATATGACAGTGTCTACATAATGCCGGTTGCCATGCGTATAACCTCCGTGAAACATGCAAGTAAACTTCTTATATTGCATCAGTGTGAGTGCTATCTTTTGGAAGAACTCATGAGCTTTACGCTTACCACGTTTACGCGTCTGTTCTCTTGGTATACCGGTTGCAGTAAGCGGGACAGATCTTATATCCTTCTGCAGTGCCTGAAGCGTTGCATCGATGCATTCTACTCCGGCCAGTGTGTCATGCTCAATATATTCCTTCTCATCATCTGACAAAGGTGTATTCTGGTCACGGATTAGATCATAATCCCATTTACCGGTTGCTTTCTTGTATTCTACGTTCAGATCATCAGCCCATTTTTCAAGCTTCCTTTGTGCCAGGATCAATGAATCCTTAAACACAAGGCCATTATCATATTCGATATAGATAGGATACTGGCTTTTGACATTCAGCTGATACTTTGGAAGTCCGTACTGCTTGTATGCAAACTTCCTCAGGAAGGTATGATCATATGCAAAATTATGGAAATAGACAACAGTCTTTAATCCGTTCATATGCATATGGATTCGCAGCAGTGTTTCAATCAGCTTTGATGGTTTCCTTCCATATAATGTGACAATATTATGATGATATGCCCTTATTGATATAGTCCAGCATACAACATGATTTTCACCGGTCTTCCATTGCTTCCTGGCTTTTCCCTTCTTCCGGATTATCTCAATGGTATCAGGCTTCTTTTTTGATGTTTCGGTATCTGCCATGATTATAACATCATTATATGAAGTCCGTTCACCATTGCCTGCAGTCTTTAAGTCCCAGATGTATCGGAGCAGGTTATAATCAAATTGTTTATAATGGCAAAACTTATATTTAATATCGCGAACTTTTTCTTCATATTCTTTATGGATCAGGTCACCTGTTCTCATACAATCCCCTTAGTATAAATCTGAAAGCTGCAGCTCATTATTCTGCAGCATCTTGATTATTCTTCTTTTAATAACTCCGTCTGTACCGGATATCACGATATTAGTTTTGTCTGCCTGATCAATGGCTGCCTTTATTTCCTCACGATGCTTCTGTATGTATGCAATGGTATGCAATGCTGTTTTGGATCCGTACTTAGCATCCCATAGTGCAGCCTGACCGGATTCATAATACTTGGCCATCTGCTTCCATGTGAACTGAGTACCGTATCTTGCATTTAATGTGTCAGCTCTCTTTTTATATACATTAGTAATGCCCTGCTTAGTACTGGATGGAGCTGCCAGGAAGGATTTGATATCATTGATTTTAGCTATAAGCTTTTCGTTAGCCTGCTCAGGCTTCAGCTTATCAATACCAGGTATCTTTGTATTGAAACGCAGAACTGATGGTGCTTCCTGTCCTGCAGGAAGCCATTTCCTGATATCTCTCTGAGCTTTTGCATAGGCCCATTGCGTAGCAGGTTTGTAGAACTCCTGCTGTGATGCTTTTTCTAATCGTACCAGACGCTGATCTGCAGTCTTGGCCAGTCTTTTATAATACTGCTGCAGTGATTCAGTCGGCTTCTGGTCCAGCATGTACTGTTGTGCCATTGTCTACCTCCTTGAATTTTTCACATGATAATACAGTTATTATGCCATAGATATCTTCATTATCAATACCGCATACGCAGCCAGGTTTTAAATGCTTACATCTGGCGCATGATATTCTTGGATCAGATACCAGGCATCTTGATTTGATCATACAATCACCTCCGGTCTTATCATAATACAGTAATACAACAAAGTCAAGTATACAAATAGTAAATGTTTCACGCAATGTTTCACGGACTGTCCCATATTTGGGACAGTTCTTTTTTGTTTATTAACTATACAGACAGACACCGGGCAGATGCAGGGCCGGGGAAGGGCGGAACGAT
>Ga0213919_1000651_pt1 | contig 14461 bp, 19 predicted proteins | sample McNCre317MG_FD_161056 | JGI IMG/M metagenome (GOLD analysis project Ga0213919, IMG submission 161056) | Freshwater microbial communities from McNutts Creek, Athens, Georgia, United States - 3-17 MG | ecosystem: Environmental > Aquatic > Freshwater > Creek | place: USA: Georgia | collected... | reverse complement strand
CTCGCGAGTGGTCTTCCGCCAGGTGTAGCCCATCAGGCCGACCTCGCGCATCACGATTTCGCGAACCTTCGGCATTGCGTCCGGCTGCCAGATCGTCAGGGGAACGTCGGAGCCGGTCTCAGGATCCTTCCCGATCTCCTGTTTGCTCTTGAGATGCGAGGTGATCAGGATGTGCTGGTCCATCGTCAGCAGGTCGAGGAGAATCTTCTCCATGCCCTGGGCAATGCGGCCGAAGTCACGCTGCGAGGTCTGCTTGTCCTGTTGGACGCTCTCGACCTGGACCAGCGACTGCAAGTAGGAGAGGGAATCCAAAGCCACCGTTTGGATCCCCTCTCCCGAGAGGTCGCCGGAGGTGATCCGCTGGATCCAGTGAGCCACCTGGTCGGCAATACGCCGTCCACCGGCGCCACGACGGAGATAGACCCGAAAGACGCCGTCGCCGGCCGCCTTTTCGAGATCCTCCTCACCGCCCTGTCGATCGCAATACAGGACGACAACAGGCTTAGGTGCCGACAGGATTAGGTGAGTCTTTCCTGTGCTCGGTCGTCCCGAGATCAGAGCGCGGAGTCGCGGTCGCGGCTTGAGAGCTTCCGCCTGAGCATTGAGCTCGGCGAGCTTGCTGGTTTGTTCGGTCATTTCAGGTCTCCAGTTTTTTGGCGGGTTCACTCGAGACCGCAGACCTCCGCCAAGGCCTGCGGTTAGGTCAGGTCTTGCGCGTTCGGCGCGAGGCTTCGAGGACGCCCCCAAGGCCGTCCACCCACTCGATCCCCGGGTATTGGCCGGCCTGGATCTTTTTGCGGATGAGCGGGGAGCAATCCGGCTTGAACACGATTCGGATGCGGTCAGCGGATTCGGCGGAACGCGAGGACATCTCTCGCTCGGTGCGCTCGACAGGAGCCCAGAGCAGGGAAGGGTCTTCGACGAGCCGGGCCCGGACGTCGCGCTGGTGGTACAGGGCAGCCAGGCGAAGCGCCTCGCCGCTGCGCACCCCGGCGCGGATGTATTTCCGGGCAAGCTGCCAAGCCCGCTCAGAAGCTCCCCAGGGGTGATCCTCCCGGAGGCGACGGCCGCGGGTGACCACCTGATCCCGCAGGTTCAGCTGCTCCGCGGCGATCATGGCGCCCTCCGAAGCGAGCGGTCCCGGCGGACCTGTTCGGCGAGGGCATAGAGCTCGGCCGCGACGGAGACTTGCATCGTGGGCCGCATCGGGGCGCCGGTCTCGGCAGGACGCCCGGGGAGAAGCCCGTCCTCAGCCCATTTGCCCGCCATCCGGAGAAGCCGGAAGGCGCCGGGCTTCGGTGTCAGACCGGCACGAACATCCGCGATCGCCTGGCGCATGTCGGCGGGGAGACCCGAAAGCCAGGTCTCGCGACTCATCCAGAGGCGGGGAGTTTCCGATTCTCTCCTGTTCTGGGGTCTCTGTTCGTGCTCTTGAGGCAAGTGCGTCTCCGTTTAGGCGGATCCGACTGCACTTTCCTCGCTCCATTTTGCACAATTGAGCGAGGAAGGCGCAGACCGAATCAAGGGTCTAGGTTTTCAAAAGTGTATTTCCGGACGGCTCGAAAATCAAGCGCAATCGTAAGTTTTTCGAGTCGGGTTGTTTCGCGTCTCGGCGTGGGGCTCTAGGTCCCCGACATCGGGCCCCGTCGGCTTTCTCTCCAGTTTGCCGGCGGGGCTCATCCATTTTCTGTCTACCAGATCTCAGGCCGGCGCATCGAGATTCCTTCCATCTCTCGCTCGTCCACATCGAGGTAGGACTGGGTCGAGCGGATCGAGGAGTGGCCAAGCCAACGGGAGACGGAAACGATGTCCGCTCCATCGCGCAGCGCCTCGGTTGCGCATGCATGTCGCAGCGAGTGGGAATGGATCCGACCAGAGCGGAACCCGGAGGCGTAGGTGTGGGAATCGAACCCGGACTTGGCCGCATAGGTGGAGATCATCTTGGTGATCATGTGGGCGGTGATCGGGACACCAATCCGCGACACCCAGACGAAGTCGGTGGCCTGGTCCTCCTCGCCTCGCCGCCGGATCCACTTTTCCAGCCACTCCAGGCCGGCTGGGCCAAGTAACAGGACCCGCGGCTTCTCCCGCTTGACCGATCGCACATACACGCGGCCGGTCGTGAGGTCCACATCTGGGAGACGCATCGCCGCGGCCTCGGATCGACGGATCCCGAGCTCCCAGAGCACCTGCAGCAACGCCCGGTCCCGGAGTCCCAGGTATCGGCTCGGATCCGGGGCCCGTAGCAGCTTGGCCACATCCTGGACGCTCATCCCGTGCGATCGCTCTGGCGGCTGGAACTTGGGCACCGGGATCTTGGCGATGGGATCGCGGGCGATCAGCCCTTCGTCCACCATCCACCGGAACAAGGGACGCAGGGCGTAGATGTTCGTCCGGATCGTCAGCGCAGCCAAATGCTCTCGCTGCTTCGCCACCAGATAGGCCGCGCAGTCGGAGGACGTGGCCTGCTCAAGGCTCCGCCCTCGCGGGGGGCACCAAAGCCAACGAGCGAAGCGGGTGACGTGTAACCGGTACTCACGTAGGGTAGAAGGCGCCTTTCCTGAGGCCTCCTGGATCATGAGCCAGGATTCGATAATTTCGATTGAACGCAACACGGGAGTATCCTCCTCGGCGATCGCCGGGATTTTTGGGGGATGGGAATTTGCGCGGGACGCGGGAATCTATTTGGAGTCGGAATCCAACCGGTCGTCGATCGCTGTGCGAATCCATTCGTTCACACTTGTGCCGTCTTCTTTCGCGGCAACCTTTACGCGATCGGATTGTGATTCCGTGATCTTCAGGTGAACCCCAATCAAGGGCTTCCCTTCAGGATCGATTCCAGGATGGCCGCGACGGCGCTTTAGGCTGTCTGGTCGGGCTGGGGAGGGCATGCCTTATCCTGCATGGAACGCAGCCCGATTTCCAGCGCCTTGCGGGCAACCGTGAAGGTCGGGAGCTTCTCGGACGCACTGACCTCGTCGAGGAGGCCTGCGAGGTGTCCGGAGATCCGAAGTTCGAGGGTGCGATCGGCCATGGCCGAGGTAGCCCTTTCCTGGGCAGGGTGCGAATTTCATGGGTGTCCTCCTGGACGGTTCGCCCTAAGCCCGGGCCGAGCATCGGGAGCAGTGCTGCCGACGGAATAGAATGTACACCCTATTCTAGCCCGACGCAACAGGGTAGGGAACTTTTTCTGTCGGATGCGTTTTCCGTCAGAGATTCTGGACGGGATCAATCCCCTCCCCGAGCCGAAGTTCTACTCCATGGCCAAAGGGGATCTGACCCCGAAACAGGCTCGGTTCGTCCACGAATACCTGAAGGACCTTAACGCGACGCAAGCCGCGATCCGAGCGGGGTTCAGCCCCAAAGCGGCCGCCCAGGCGGGTAGCCGTTTGTTGACATTTGTTAAGGTCCAGGAGGCTGTCACGGCCGCCCAGAAGGGCGAGGACTGGGCGTCCAAGGTCACCCGCCACCGGATCCTTCGGGAACTCGCCCGCATCGCCTTCGCAGATCCCCGGCGGGTGATGAAGTGGGGCAAGACGGTCGAGCTGGTCGAATCGACCGAGCTCAACGACGACGAGGCCGCCCAGGTCGCGGAGGTTTCCGAGACGACGACCCAGCACGGAGGAACAATTCGCCTCAAGCGGTTCGACCGGGTGAAGGCCCTCGAACTCCTCGGACGTCATCTGGGAATGTTCGGCGAGGATCCCACGGGCGCCGGAGCGACGCCAACCGAACCAGGCGAAGTCGTACACTTCTATTTGCCGGAGAACGGGCGATGAGCGCCGTCGCCAAACCCGTTCGGGCCGAGAAGATCCGGAGGATCGGGCCGCAACGCGGGCCCCAGGAATCGTTCCTCTCCTCTTCTGCCGACATCGCGATTTACGGTGGTGCCGCCGGCGGCGGGAAGACCTTCGGAATTCTCCTTGAGCCAGTCCGCCACGTCGCGGTCCCAGGATTCGGTGGCGTGATCTTCCGCCGGGAGCACGTCCAGATCACCAACCAGGGCGGTCTCTGGGATGAAGCGGTCCAGCTCTACCCCCTGATCGGTGGGCGCCCGTACAGGAGCCCTCAACTCGGTTTCCGGTGGCCGCGATCGAAGATCACGTTCTCCCACCTGAATCGGGAGGACGACGTTCTGGCCTGGCAGGGTGCCCAGATCGCGTTCATCGGCTTCGACGAGTTGACGCACTTCACCGAGTCCCAGTTCTGGTACATGCTCTCGCGCAATCGGTCCACGTGCGGCGTTCGCCCCTACATCCGGGCAACGACAAACCCGGACGCCGATTCCTGGGTGAAGACCCTGATCGGGTGGTGGCTCGACAAGGACGGATTCCCGATTCCTGACCGCGGCGGGGTGTTACGGTGGTTCGTGCGCGTGAGCGGCGAGCTCCATTGGGGGGATTCCCCGGACATCGCCCTGGAGCATGGGATGCAACGGGAGGACGCGAAGAGCCTCACCTTCATCCCCGCCCGGGTCCAGGACAACCAGGAGCTCCTGCAGCGCGACCCTGGGTATCTCGCGAACCTGCGCGCCCTGTCTCGCGTCAGCCGCGGGCGCCTTCTGGACGGAAACTGGAACATCCGCCCGGCGGCCGGCATGTACTTCCGGCGCGATGAAGTCCGCCTGATCGACGCGGCGCCCGTGGGCACGCGCTGGATTCGGGCCTGGGACCTCGCGGCGACGGAGCAGAGCGAGGAGGCTCGCGATCCGGACTGGTCTCGAGGAGTCAAGCTGGGACGCACCCCTTCCGGTCGTTGGGTGGTTGGAAACATGGCGAGTATCCGAGACCGAGCCGGAAAGGTCCGCCGCTTCATCCGACAAACGGCAGAGGTCGACAGTTTCGAGGTCGGGATCGCGATCTTCCAGGATCCTGCCCAGGCTGGCAAGGGGCAAGCAGAGCAGTTCGTTCAGGAGCTGTCCGAATTCCCCATCCGCGCATGGCCGATCACCGGCGACAAGGTGACGCTCGCCGATCCCTTCAGTGCCCAGTGGCAGCAGGGAAACGTGGACGTCGTCCGTGGACCCTGGAACGAGGCCTTCTTCGACGAGCTCGAAGCGTTCCCGCCCAAGAAGGGACATGACGACCAGGTGGATGCCTGCTCCCTGGGCTACTACGCCCACACCCATGATTTCCGACCCACCGAATCCACGACAACGAACGTCAGCATCTGAGGAGCCGCCATGTCCACCACGCCCACCACCGTACGCCAGAACTTCCCTTCGCTCATCCCTCCGCTCACCCTGCTCCGGCACGCCTACTTCGGTTCCGGAGGGTTCCAGGATGGGCGGTACCTGGTCCAGTACATGCGCGAGTCCGACGACTTGTTCGCACGGCGCCGAGGTGTCTCCTGCTACATCAACTACTTCCGGCCGATCGTCGATTCCCACGTGGATCCGATCTTCCGCCGGACGATCACGCGCAACGATGAGAAGGCTCCGGACTCATGGAAGGAATTCGTCAAGGACTGCACCCAGGGCGGCATGAGCCTCGCGAGCTTCATGAAGAAGCGGGCAAAGGCGGCGAAGCGCTCGGGCTGCGACTTGATCGTGGTCTCCGCGCCGCAGGACGCGCCTCGCACCGCCGCCGACGAGATCGAAAACCGGCCTTTCGTCTACGGGGTCCCAGCGAGCGCGATTACCAAGCTGGTCAGCGACTTCATGGGACGCGTGATGGAGGTCGAGTTCACCGAGCACCAATCAAGCGGTGCGGCCGAGGGCGAGACGTGGCGCCGCCGGATCACGAAGGACGGCTGGGAGCTTCTGGACGAGGACGATCTCCTCCAGGAGGCGGGAACGTGGGAGCGGCCGCGGGTAGATGCCCCGGTGGTCCTGCTTGCCCCCGGTGACGATCTGGAGGAAGAGGGCGAGGAGTCTGAAATCGACAACGATCTCCCGCGGTCCGAGTTCTACTCGATCGCCCGGGTCTGCGCGACCCTCTTCAACTACGGATCCGAGAGCCACGAGATCATCCGCAAGGTCACGTTCCCGTTGCTGCGGTATCCCTCCGTCGACCTCAAGGGTTTGACCATTGGCGCGAACAACGCATTGGGATACCCACCGGACGCCAAGACGCCGCCTGACTTCATCGCTCCCCCGGACGGACCGCTGGAGCAGATCCGGAAGGAGCGCGAGGGACTCGTCCGCAACATCTACCAGATGGCCTTCATCAGCCACCAGAAGGGCGTGGGCGATGCTGAGGGCGCCGAGGCCGCCCGCTCTGGTGTCGCGATGCGCCTGGACCGCGAGAGCTACGACACGGCCCTGGCTTCCTTCGCCGGCGACTTGGAGGACGCCGACAACCGGATCCGGGAACTGTTCGGATGGTACATCGGGAAGGAAATAGATGCGTCCGTGACCTACCCGCGCGACTTCACCCAGCAGGATGTCGCTGTCGCTCTCCAGCCCCTGCTCGACACGGTCCTGGGTCTGCCGAACATCCCGCCCACAATGCGGGCCCGAATCTACGACCGGGTGGCAACTCTCCTGCTCCAGGACGACGCAGAATTGGAGACGATCCGCGAGGAGATCCAGGGCGCCCTGCAGGACGAGACGCATTCCGCTGGACCAGGGACCACGGGTGCGGGAAGGAGCATGGTTCCGGCCGCTGGTGGACAGCAAGTCGGTTCCGGCCTTCCGGGTGATGGCGGATCCACCGGCGGACAGGTCGGCGCGTGATCGATTCGGCTCGGGCGCAGCAGGAGTTCCGGAAGATCCTGGCGGACCAGCCGCCGGAGGTCCAGGACATGGCCGCGCGCCTGGCTGACGACGTCTGGAGTAGGGTCCAGAGCGGGGCGAAGACACTGGATGCCGTCCAGGCGGCGATGTCCGCAGGGAACATCGAGGGCGCGCTTCGGACGCGTCTCGGTCAGGACGTAGTCCGGGGCCTCCTCGCCGGCGCCGGCGTGCTTCCCCAGGCTGAGGACGCGGGAGTGGACATCGCGGCGCGCGCGAATAAGGCGCTCTCCCTCTCCTGGGACGGATCCGGAATGACACTGTCCGAGACCCTGCACGGGAGCGTGCAACGAGTCCAGGCGGAGCTGGTCGACTCGATCGGGGAATCGATCTCCCGCCGGGATACCGCTTGGAACGCCGCTCGGCAGATCTACGACGGGTACGGATTCGGCGGAATCATCCGGGAGGGAAAGCTCTCCAACCTCCCTGGAGACCTGCAGCACCTGACGGCACTATCCCGGGCCCCTCTCGCTCCGCTGGGAGCCCAGGGCCTGCCGGTGCTGGGTCGCGATGTAGCGGCGGTGCGTAAGTACGCCGAGCAGCTCAGGACGGGTCCTCTCCGGGCCTCCTACCTCCAGCTGCTCGACCGCTTGGAATCCGGACTCGACCGCGGGATGGAAAAGGCGATCCGCACAGCGACTGAGGAGAAGGCGCGGTACAACGCTGAACGGATCTTGCGGACCGAGACCGCCCGAGCCTGGGGAGAAGGGTTTTACAAGCAGATCGACGAGGATCCAGATGCGGTTGGCCTGAAGTGGAGCCTGTCCAGCGCGCACAAGATCTTCGACATCTGCGACTTCCACGCCCGGGCGGACCTGTTCGGGATGGGCCCTGGACGCTTCCCGAAGAACCAACGCCCGAACTACCCCGCACACCCGCACTGCACCTGCAACCTGACGGCGGTTTACATCGCCCCGGATCCGCACGACCATGTCGAGGAGGGTGGGCGCAAGGTGCTGGACGGGATGTCCGCCGGGGAGCGCGCTCGTCTTCTCGGGAAGCAGGGCGCGGACCGTTTCAAGGCCGACGGATCCTGGCAGAGTTCGATGAGGGAATGGGAAAGACCACGGGTCCACGTCCCAGTCGCAGGAGCCCAGCAGATCGTCCAGGACGTCCAGGACGAAATCACCAAGTACCGTCCGGCGGCATCGATCGCCGAGGCCGAGAAGCTCGCTCGGCAATGGAATCTCGCCGATGCCGTTTCCTACAAGGGCTTCGACCTTGAGGCGGCGAACGGCCTAAATCGGGTTCTCTTCGACCACGTGGAGCAGTTCCCAGAGCTGCGGAAGGGTCTGCAGTTCGTCGGGACTTCCCAGGAGCGGAACCGGCGGGCAAAGGCGTTGCGCCGCGCGGAGGGATGGCCAGAATGGCGAATCTCAGCAGGAATCGGGAGAGAGGCGTCGGACGTTGCTGCCAGCTCGACGGATTCGAAACACAAGCAGTTCGAGGGCGTCCTCGGGATCGCTTTCAACCAGAAGTTGTTCAGCCCATCGGGATACCCATCAATCCGAGATGCCTGGAAATCGATGAATTCTGGCCTTCGGATGCTGCACCCGCCCGGGAAAGACGCGATCACGGACGTTACATCTCACGAACTTGGACACCAACTCGATGCCGTCTTTGGGCTGGATAAGGATCCTGGAATCCTCGCAGCATGGAGCAAGGCCAGCGGAAGCGATCCACGCTTCATGTTTTCTATGCGGGTCGAGAACATCTCGTCCTATGCCGCCAAGAGAGGGTTGACCGAAGGCATCGCCGAGGGATGGGCTGAGGCCTACGGATCCTCATCCCCTCGGGAATTTGCGATCGCCATCCGAGAACGTATACTGACCTTGAGAAGGAGATCGCCTTGAACCAGCTCGCCCCCATGTGTGAATTTTGCTCGCGCAGAAACTGGGAGACCGGGGAGTGCAGCGCGTTCCCGGAAGGCATCCCGGAGGCGATCTACAGCGGCGGTGCGGATCACCGCAAGCCGATCAAGGGCGACCACGGATTCCAGTTCGCCCAGGACCCTTCCCGCCCAGAGTTTGACTTCGCGGATGCTGGACGCTCCTTGATCCTGAGCGAATCTATCACCTAATTCTGGACGATACCCTGGCTTTGGTATGCCTCATCTTCGAAGCATGCCGAAGTCCATCGCCGATCTGAAGACCTATCTCGCCACCCTTGAAGGCGGCGCCGAGTACGTAGAGGGACTGGATTCCCACCTCGCTTCTCTGCGCTCCGAGGCCGCAGGCCACCGCACGGGCAAGACCGCTGCCGAAGGGAAGCTGGGGAAGGTCCTGGAGAAGCTGGGCATCGACCCCGCGACGGAAGACCTGGAGGCGGCCCTGGAGGCTGCCACCAAGAAGACAGCCGGCGGAACCGGGAAGGGGAATTCCGAGCTCGATGCGCGATTGGCGCGTCTGGAGCAGGATCTCGCAGCCGAGAAGGCGGGACGTACGAAGGCCGAAGAGGCCGCACGCACCGCCAAGGCTTCGGGCATCCTGAAAGATTCCCTCACCCGAGGCAAGGCGGTCACTGTCAACGATCTGGCCAAGCTGCTGCAAGGCGATATGAAGTTCAAGGAGGACGGGAGCCCCTACTTCGTGGATGCCAGTGGCGCGGAGCAGACCGTGGACGAGTACACGAGCGCTTGGCTGAAGGACCGCCCGGAGCTGGTCCAAAGCGGCGCGCAGCCGGGTCCTGGTGGCCCGCGCGGCACTCCCAAGCCTGCCCCAGGTGCCAAGTCCATCACCACTGCCGATTACCGGCAGGCGGTGGCCACCAAAAACGTCGAGATCTTGACCGCCATTGGATCGGGCAGGATCACCATCCAGCAGGAGTCCTAAGCCATGGGCAACACCGTCACCCCCCTGATCCCGAGCATCATCGCGTCCATCCAGGACGTGGCTCGCGAACTCATCCCCCTCAAGGACATCGTCAACCTGGATTCCAGGCTCGAAGGCGCGGCCCTGAACCAGGCGGTTACCGTCCCGGGAACCGCAGTTGTCGCGGGTACGAACATCGCTCCCGGTGCCACCTCTCCCGGCGGTAGCGACGTCACCACGCCGAGCCAGCAGATCACCCTGTCGAAGGCGCGGGCGTTCTCGTTCACGGTCACCGGCGAGGAGCTGCAGTCCATGACCGAGCGCGGCGCGGGATTCGTCTCGGCCGAGCTCCAGGAAGCCATCCGGGCGTGTGCCAACGAGATCTACACCGATGCCGTCGCCTTCGTGGCGCAGGGAGCCGGGTACGCGCTGGGCACCCAGGGGACCAACCCCTTCGCCAGCAACACCGACTTCGCAGCCGACATGAAGAAGTCGCTGGATGACGGCCTGGCTCCGGCCTCCGGCCGCGTGCTGGTGATCGATACGACCACCGACGCCGCGCTGGGAAAGCTGGGCATCAACACCCAGGCGTACCAGGCCGGTACCGACTCGATCCTGCGCTCGGGCGAGAAGCTTCCCCTACAGGGCCTCCGTCTGCCCCTGGCGAACGTCAACTACAGCCACACGAAGGGGACCGGAACCAACTACCAGGTGAACAACGGCGCCGGGTACGCCATCGGAGCCACCGCCATCACGGTGGATACCGGAGCGGGAACCATTGTGGCGGGTGACGTGATCACCTTCGCGGGCCACACCACCAAGTACGTGGCGGCCGGTCTCAATGGTACCACGCTGACCCTGAACGCCCCTCTGGTGGCGGCTGTGGCCGACAACGAGGCGATCACCGTCGGCAACGGTGGAACGCGTTTGGCGGCCCTGGCTCGCCCCGCGCTGTCGTTCGCGGTCCGTCCTCCGTCGCTTCCGTCCGGTGGCGACAGCGCCCGCGGTCGCGAGATGTTCTACGACCCTATCTCCGGGCTGACGTTCTCGATCGCTCACTACGTCGAGTATATGCGGGAGAAGTGGATGGTCGAGGCTGTCTGGGGCGGCAAGGTCGTCCGCTCCCTCTGGGCTCGTCAGGCCCTGTCCAACTAAGCCACGGAGGAAACGAACATGGGATTCACCACCGAAACCGTCCCTCTCTTCACACTGGAAAAGGAAGGCGAGCAAGGCCTGTTCAACGCCGACCAGCTGGAGGCCCGCAAGGCTGACGGCTGGGTGGAGGTTGCGCCCGAGTCTCCCGACACCGGCGACACCGTGAAGATGAAGAAGGGCCGGAAGATCGAAGATGTTCCCGCCGACCAGCTGGAGGCCCGCAAGGCTGACGGCTGGGAAGTCGTGGACGGATAACGACGTGAGCGAACTGGGTCTCCAGTTCCAAGGCATGGAGGACCTCCTCTATGCCTTTTCTGTTCTTCCTGAGGTGACCGGCAGGAACATGCGGCGCGCCGTGAAAACGAGCGCGGTTATGGTGCAGGAAGAAGCCCAGCAAGTACACCGTTTCCAGACCCGGAAGGGTACTCTGGAGAGCGCTATTGACGTCTCTATCTCAACAACAGAGGCAGTGTCCAAGGTTTTCCTGAACGATGGGGTAGCGCGATACGGGAAGTGGATCCACGACGGGTCTCGTCCGCATGTGATCCGCCCGAAGAACAAGAAACTCCTTCGATGGGTTCAGAACGGCCGCTTCCGCTCCGCGAAGCTCGTCCACCACCCCGGCACCAAGCCGGACCCATTCATCTACGAGGCTGCCGAACGGAAGCGCGGCGAAGTGCAAGCGCTGATCCAGACGGAAGGCATCGACAAATCACTTCGACAGGTAGGCATCGCATGACCCTTGTGAACAGCACCCAAGACCTGCTCCCGGCGTCGGGAAATTCTCTCACGGCCCTCACCCCCCTCCCCTCCGGGGGATTGGCGGCGGGGGGGCCGATCGTCAATGAGCTATTCAGCTTCTCGACCAAGGCTGCCATGGATGCTTTTGTAGGGATTGCTGGAATGCAATGCCTTCTCACCGATCCCGCATGGGACATGAGCGGAAAAGGTCTCCTATGGGAGTGGAATCCGGCAATTTCTGCGTGGCGGTATGTCCCTAAGTCAACCAGATATTTCCAACTTGGAGACGCCAACGGAGCAATCGGATCCTATTCAACTAGCTCTGGCTATACGCTCGTTCCGTTTCCGACGACAGACAAAAATGGAAACAAGAAGATCATCCCTGCGAACCTGTACAGGTCGCGCCCGACGAACAACCAGTTCCAGCTTCCCGAGATTTACGTCCGCTGGAAATTCGACATGGTTGTGCAGAAAAACGCTGGAGAAGCGCTGTACATCGACCTGCGCATCGGAGGGATCTCCGTTGGCGAATTGTTCACTGATTTCACCGGGGTCACTCTGGACGGAACCAACGGAAGTTCGATCATCGGATATGCGGAGTGGTGGATCCACCCAAACAATCCGACCGCGAACACGATGAATTTCGACACTCACAACAAGTTACGGTTCACAGCGAATGCAGGTACGAACGTGAACGTCCAGACTGCCGAAAAGCAGTACGGAAACTGGGGATTCCCTGCGGTTGCGGACGCATTCACAACGACACCAATTGTCAACCCAGAGATCAAGCTCTATACGAAGCAATCGGTGGCGCACATCGTGTACTTCGATCAGCTTTTGGTGGAGTACTGATGACCGCCGCCCTCTACATCGCCTCCCACGCCATGGAGATCGGGGCGCTGCCGTGATCCCCCTCTGGTGGGTCGCGGCGGCGTTCGCCGTGAGTGCCGAAATCGGATGAACGATCCCGCCATCCAGAAGCTCCAGGAAGCCGTCGACGCCCTAGCCCTCGAGCTAGGGCTCGACAGCGTCCTCCTGATCGCGACAAAGTCGAGCGTGGACAGCGGGACGAGTTCGAGCGCGGTGCGGATGGCTGGCAACTTCTACGCCTCGTTGGGAGCCGCTCGGGAGTGGATCCAGATGCAGGATGGGTACGTTGCGCGGCGCTCCTGGGACCAGACGTACAAGGACGATTGACCCTCCAATTCTGGACGATCCACGCCCTCGTATAACCCCCATCTTCGAGGCATGTCGAGACTCCAGGCCAGCGATCTACACGACGTTTTGCTCGCGAAGCAGGTGACGAGCGCGCACCTCGCCGAGCTCGATGTCTGGATCCAGTCCGAGGCCTCCGGGAAGGGCGTGGACGCGGCGGACATCGCCTCTCCGCTTCCTGACAGGACGAAGCTCGCCGCCACCTACAAGCTCGCGACCATCGTCGCCCGTGGCATGTCTGCGCAGAACCAGGCGGCGGTCGGATCGAACGGCGACGATGCCTACGCGGTCAAGCGCCGGATGTACCTCCAGGATCTCGGGGAGCTTCTCCCGCAGCTAACTGCGGTCGACTGGACCGGCGTCCCCGACACCAGCGCCTCGCCCACGATCTCGATCCCCCTGGAGCGTGGCTGATGGCCGCCATGTTCTGGCAGGTGGCCCTTGGCGCCTTGGAGACATGGCTCCGCGCCGACGCGGCCTTCGCCGCCCTCGTCACGCATGCGCAGGGCGACGCCCAGGTGGTGGACATCGCTCAGGGGATCACCCCGACGATCGATCCTCCATGCGCTCGCTTGATGCGTGGTCCGCAGGGCTCCCTGGAGGGCACAGCGCACGTTTCCGGCCCGCTTGGCGAGATTCCCGGGCAGATCATCCTGTTCCTCGACCTGCACGCTCCTGACGCCGTCCAGACCGACGATCTGTCGGCTTCGGACGCATGGGCGCGGCTCGCCCAGATGGAGGCCGCGGCGATCGCCTCGCTTCGCGCCTTCTTCGCGCCGACGCGCTCGACCACGACGATTCTCGGCGCTCCGTTCGCGGCTCAGTTCTCCGGGCCTGTCCCCGTGGCTGAGGAGTACCACCCGGCCGTCGCCTCTCGCCTCACCATCCTGCTCAACAAGGAAAACTGACCATGCCCAGGACCACCGCACAGGCCCCCGAACAGCCCCAGGAAGCCGGACAGGAGGCCGTCCAAGTCGACGCGCCTGCAGCCATCCTCGACCCAACCGTGGACGCCCTGGTAGACGAGCACTGGCCTTTGGTCGGCGAGGACTGGCAGGTCCGCAGCCTGCTCACCCGCCGCGAATCGTTCAAGGCCGCCCTGGCCTCCACCCTCATCACCAAGTAGGAGCGCACCATGTCCATTCTCCAGATCGGCCCGGGGTTCGCCTGGATCACCGACCTCAACGCCGCCACCAGTGACCAGGTCAAGTACGCCTTCGCCCAGATCAAGGGCGGGAAGGTCGAATGGAAGCCCAAGCAGGAATTCCTGTCGGGCAACCAGCAGATCGACATGTACGCGGCCAACATCTCCGGGGACATCACCGGCGAGTTCAAGTTCGGCGGCATCGAGGCCGGACTCCTGATGGCGATCTTCTTCAAGCAGTACGCCCAGGGATCCGCGCAGCTCTCGAAGATCGCGACGCTGGACGACCCGAAGACGGTCACCACGAACGCGATCACCATCACGACCTGCGAAAGCGTGCTGCAGGTGCGTACGCCGATCGCTCTGGGTGGCGTCCCCGCGGGAGGCCTCCTGAAGCGCATCGTCTCGGGAACTCCGACCACCGGGCAGTACACGGTGACCGGTGAAGGGACCGCGAGCACCACGATCACCTTCGCGACCGCCGACGGCACCGCGCTGGGAACCCAGCAGCCGCTGGTGACCTGGGTGAAGAAGGCGTCCGCCGAGTCGAACCGGATCATCCTCCAGAACGCGATCCACCAGCAGTCGATCTACTTCGGCGTGGAAGGCGTGGGCTTCTTCGACGGGAAGCAGGTCAACTACAAGCTGACCCGCTCGATGGCC
>Ga0213919_1000650_pt1 | contig 14471 bp, 17 predicted proteins | sample McNCre317MG_FD_161056 | JGI IMG/M metagenome (GOLD analysis project Ga0213919, IMG submission 161056) | Freshwater microbial communities from McNutts Creek, Athens, Georgia, United States - 3-17 MG | ecosystem: Environmental > Aquatic > Freshwater > Creek | place: USA: Georgia | collected... | reverse complement strand
ATTTACACGAGCCTTCGTGTGGGGTGCAAGAGGCGGTAGAAGCTGGGGCCATCAGCCCCTCGCGCTACAAGCTGTACGGCATGTTGTTTGCCGAACTCACGCAGCCTGTGAACTACTGAATCCCGTCGAGGGGTTAGCCAAAGCTTTAGCCGAGCAAACGCGCCAAAGTCAGCAAGGCCAACAGCACCATCCACAGCACCACACTGCGCCAAATCAACCCCACCACGCTGGGCAAATGTGCCATCTCGGGGGTACGGCCTGGGGTGCTTTCGCTGTCTAAGTCGCTGGATGCTTCGTGATCTTCAGCACGCAAAGCTTCACCACCCAAACGCACATTCAACGCACCGGCTGTGGCGGCCAGCACCACGCCATCGTTGTCATCGGGGAAACGCTGCGCATGGTTACGCCAGCAATCAATGGCTTCTTCAAAGTTGCCCACCACGGCAAAGGCCACAGCAGTCAAGCGTGCAGGCAACCAATCCACACGGTGCCACGCTTGGCGTGCCGCGTCTTGCAAGGTATCGCTCACCCAGCCTTTCGAAGGCTTAGGCGCGGCACGCCATGCGTGGGACACCATCTCACTCATGCGGTAAATCACGGCGCCTGCTGGGCCAAAGCCCAAGGCAGCGAGCACAGAGAACCAAGTGAGCACACCAAACACATGGTGGTGTGCAGAGAGCACCGAGTGTTCAATCACATGGCGCAGCAGTTCGCTGCGGGGCAAACTGCCCACTTCCACATGCTGCCACTCGGCCAGCAACTCGCGCGCCAAGCGTTCATCACCCACATCCAAGGCATCGCGAATGTCGGTGAAATGGTGGCTGAACTGACGGAAACCCAAGGTGACGTACAACACCGCCACGCTCCAAATCATGGCCACAGGCCAACCAAATACGCCAATCAAAAACCAATGCACCACCGTAGCAATGACAGCCGGCAAACCCACAGCCAAAGACCATGTGGTCCACGCCAAACGGGGGTGGCCAGCATCCAAGGTCTGGCTAATCCATGTGACCCATGCGCGCACGGTGCCGTGCACCCAATTGCCACGCACCAGCGGACGGGCTTGTTCAATCAACAACGCGAGGAGCAAGGAAAGAAAACTCATGTCTGAATGATAGCTGTCAGATCTTTCAATTTTGCTGACTTAAGCAGACAAGAAGCGGTAAAAGTTACGCAGCATGCCTGCCGTAGCACCCCAGACAAAGCGCAACTGATCACCGTCTTGGTAAGGCATGGACAACCATTCGCGGGTCACGCCCTCAAACTCGTAGCGGTGCCAGCGATGGTGAGCCGGGTTCATCAAAAATGCCAAGGGCACTTCAAACGCATCCGACACCTCGTGGGTGTTGAGTTGCAGCGTCATGGCGGGTGAAATCAAGGCGACCACGGGCGTCACATAAAAGGCTGAACCTGTCACATATTCAGGCAAGGTGCCGAGTACCTGCACATGGTGCGCGTCTAGCCCGACTTCTTCATGGGCTTCACGCAAAGCGGTGGCGGCCACATCCGCATCTGTCTCATCGCATTTGCCGCCAGCAAATGCAATCTGCCCAGCATGCGTGGACATGTGTGAGGGGCGTTGGGTCAAGAGCACTGTGGGCTCATCACGCATCACGATACCCAATAGGACAGCCGCTTGGGCAGGAGATCGGTCCATGAACTTTCGCTCACGTACCAGCTCGGGCTGCCACTGTGGTGGATTGGCAAAGCGCGCTTGCAAAGCCTCTGGCTTGAGGTGGTGTGCGGGCACGGCCTGAAGCTGCGTGTCCACTTGGAACACGGGCACTTGTTGGGGATCAAAAATGGGAAGTTTGGACATAGAAAAAGCCACCGCAAGCTTTCACTTGGGGTGGCTTCTAAGCAAGGATTAACCTGCTTATTGAGCAGCGGCTGCGGCTTTAGAAGCTGCGGCCGACTTGGTGACCAATTTTTCTTTGATACGAGCCGATTTGCCGCTACGGTCGCGCAAGTAGTACAACTTGGCACGACGAACATCACCGCGACGCTTGACTTCGATGCTCGCGATCAATGGGCTGTAAGTTTGGAACGTACGCTCCACGCCTTCGCCGCTAGAGATCTTGCGCACTGTGAAGCCGCTGTTGAGGCCACGGTTACGCTTAGCGATCACCACACCTTCGTAGGCCTGCACACGCTTGCGTGTACCTTCAACCACGTTGACGCTCACAATGACTGTGTCGCCAGGTGCGAATTCAGGAATCGTTTTGCCGAGGCGGGCAATTTCTTCTGCCTCGAGAGTTTGGATCAGGTTCATGTTTTCCTCTAAAAGATCTTGATCGCGCTACACAAAAGGCTTCTTGCAACAAAGGCGCGAAGCGGCCGACCAGAGGATCGAAAAGCCCACCATTATAGCGAGTTTTGAGCCTTCAAAACAGCCTCGTCTTGCGCGGTCAGCTTGGACGCTTCACGGGCAGCATCAATCAGCTCAGGGCGCAAACGGGCGGTCAGCAGCAAACGCTGGTCACGGCGCCAGCGCTCGATGTTGATGTGGTGACCAGAAACCAGCGCGGGCGGCACGCCCTGCCCTTCCCATTGCTCTGGACGGGTGTAATGCGGGCAGTCCAGCAAACCATCCAAAGCGGGGTTAAAGCTGTCGAGCTGATGGCTGCCTTCGTCGTTGAGCACGCCAGGCTGCAAGCGGGCCACAGCGTCGAGCAGGGTCATGGCAGCGATTTCGCCACCCGACAGCACAAAGTCGCCCACGCTGATTTGCAAATCCACATGGGTATCAATGAAACGCTGGTCAATGCCTTCATAGCGGCCACACAGCAGCACCGCGCCTTGGCTGTCAGACCAGCGCTGCACAGCGGCGTGGCGCAGAGTCTCGCCAATGGGCGAAAACAGCACCAGTGGGGCCACATCGCGGCCTTGGCCACGGTCAGCACGAAGGGCGCTCAGGCAAGCCCCCAAAGGCTCGGCCATCATGACCATGCCGGGGCCACCACCAAACGGGCGATCGTCGACGCGACGGTAGTTGCCTTCGGCGTAATCACGGGGGTTCCACAAGCGAACATCCACCAAGCCCGCCTCATAGGCGCGACGTGTGATGCCGATTTTTAAAAACGGCTCAAACAGCTCTGGGAACAAGGTGATGATGTCAAAGCGCATGACGATGGCCTTGGACGGGTCGATTAGTAATCGGGTTGCCAGTCGGCAGTGATGCGGCGACCTGCCAGGTCGACCGTGTCGATGTAGGCCGAGACAAAGGGAATCATGCGCTCTTTGGCTTTGCCCTCTTCCTCGTAAGCAAGCACTAACACGGTTTGTGGACCTGTGTGCAGCAACTCGCGCACAGCGCCTAGCGCCACGCCTTCGCGGTTGACCACGTCAAGGCCAATCAGATCGACCCAGTAGTACTCGTCTGCTTCGGGGGTTGGAAAGCTGGCACGCGAGACAAAAATGCGTGCGCCTTTGAGCAGTTCTGCGGTGTTGCGGTCTGGCACTTCGGCCGAGGTGGCCACCACAGAATCGGAATGATCTTTGGCTTCTTTGATTTTCAGAAGCACGGTGCCAGAAAATGTTTTGGCACCTCTTTCCGAAGGTTGTAAAAACCAACGCTTGGAAGAAAAAAGCGCTTCCGGAGAAGCGCTATGGGGCAAGACCTTGAACCAGCCTTTGATGCCCCAAGCATCTGCAATGCGCCCGACTTCGATGGCATCAGCAGGAAGTTCTGCGGACTCAAGGCCCAGCGTCATTGCAATGCCTTTGTCAATTAAGCAGCAGGCGTTGCTTTAGCAGCTTGCTTGACCAAACGGATAACCGTAGGAGAGCATTGAGCACCCACGCTGGTCCAGTGGTTCAAACGGTCGTGCGCAACGCGCAAGCTTTCAGCTTGGCCTTTGGCGATTGGGTTGTAAAAACCAATGCGCTCGATGAAGCGGCCGTCGCGACGATCGCGCTTGTCGGCAACAACAATGTTAAAAAACGGACGGGCTTTAGAACCGCCGCGTGAGAGTCGGATGACGACCATGATGAATCCTTCGGGTGGAGATTTCTTTCAACGTTTGAGACACGCGCTAAGCCACCCGGCCTGCGACACGTTGAAAAGCCTGCCATTATAGCGCCCAATCCAAAACAGCCCAAATTAGCCTACCTTGCCTAGCCCAGAAACTACAACGCACCGAAAGGCTTCCCCATCGGTGCGCTGTGATCAAGGCCTGAAACGTGACTTAGAAAATCTGTAAGCTGATCCAATAAGCCACGCCAGCCACAAAGGCGCTGGCAGGAATGGTCAAGATCCAAGCCCACACGATGCCGCCTGCCACGCCCCAACGCACAGCACTGGCGCGCTGGGTGGAGCCCACACCCACGATGGCACCGGTGATGGTGTGGGTGGTCGACACTGGCACGCCCAAAGCCGTGGCCAAGAACAAGGTCATGGCGCCGCCGGTTTCGGCACAGAAGCCCCCCACAGGTTTGAGTTTGGTGATTTTTTGACCCATGGTCTTCACAATGCGCCAGCCACCAAACATAGTGCCCAAGCCAATCGCCATATAGCAACTGACGATGGCCCAACTGGGAGGCGACGCGCTGTCAACCTCGGCGTAACCCGTGGCCATGAGCAACATCCAAATGATGCCAATGGTTTTTTGCGCATCGTTACCACCATGGCCCAAGCTGTAAGCACCTGCCGAAATGAGCTGCAAACGACGGAACCACTTGTCCACGCGTGAGGGGCGGAAGCTGCGGAAAATCCAAGCAACGGCCACCATCATCAACGAGCCCAACGTAAAACCAAGCAATGGCGACACAAAAATGAACGCAACGGTTTTCAAAATGCCAGCAGCCACCAAGGCGCCTGCACCAGCTTTGGCAATCACAGCACCCGAAATACCACCAATCAATGCATGCGATGAGCTACTGGGAATGCCGTAATACCAAGTGATCACATTCCAAGTGATGGCCCCCACCAAGGCACCAAACACCACATGGGTATCCACAATGCCTGGCTGAACAATACCTTTGCCCACCGTCGCAGCGACGCTGAGATGGAAGATGAAGATCGCCACAAAGTTGAAGAAGGCCGCAAACAACACAGCTTGCGCAGGCTTTAACACCCCGGTCGACACCACGGTTGCGATGGAGTTGGCCGCATCATGAAAACCATTCATGAAGTCAAACATCAAGGCCAACGCCACCAACAAGGCGACCACCCAGAAGGCGGTTTGTACGGTTTCCATGGTCAGCCCGTGATCAAGAGTTCTCGAGGACGATGCCCTCGATCAAGTTGGCCACGTCTTCGCACTTGTCAGTGATGGTTTCCAACAACTGATAAATGGCTTTGAGTTTGAGCACTTCGCGCACATCAGGCTCTTCGCGGAACAACTTGCTCATGGCGCTGCGCATCACGCGGTCGGCATCAGATTCGAGCTTGTCGATTTCTTCACAGGTTTTCAAAGCAGCTTCAGCCGTACCGTGGTCAGAGATTTTTTCCAACAAATAGACGGCGTCACGCAAGCGCTCACAGCACTTCACGCTCAGGTCAGTCAAGCGCACGATTTCTTCGTTCATCACGCGCACGTCGTACAAAGCCATGGTCTCAGCGGTGTCTTGGATCAAGTCAGCCACGTCGTCCATGGTGTTAATCAAAGAGTGAATTTGCTCACGGTCGATAGGCGTGATGAATGTTTTGTGGATGGCCACGTTACAGTCATGCGTGATGCGGTCAGCACCGCGCTCAGCGCTGTCAACTTCGGTGTTGTATTTTTCGCGCAGGATGGGGTCGCCATAGTTGGCCACCAAATGAGAAAACGCGTGCACGGCTTCGACAATGCGATCAGCGTGCTGGTTGAACATGACGAAAAAATTGCCTTCTGTAGGCAACAACTTTCCAAACAACATTTGGAGCTCCTGTGGATGACTGAAATAGGACCGTGAGGTGACGCAGAAGTGTAAACGCGCTTAAGTTCGGAAGATGAAATACACCGCACCCACCATGCACAAACCCGCCCATACGTAGTCCAACTTAAGCGGTTCGTTCAAGAAAAACACTGAAAACGGCATGAAGACCGCCAAAGTGATCACTTCTTGCATGATTTTGAGCTGCCCCACTTGCAAACCCGCTTCATGAAAACCAATGCGATTGGCCGGCACTTGCAGCACATATTCCATCAGCGCAATGCCCCAACTCACCAACGCGGCGGTGTACCAAGGGGAATTGGCCAAGCTCTTGAGGTGGCCGTACCAAGCGAAGGTCATGAACACATTGGCTGCAACCAGCAACAACACCGCTTGCAGAGCGAGAGGAATGGCAGAAAAGTTCATGGCAAGTCCGTCGATCGTGAGATGAAGAAAGGCCTCAGGCCATGCGTTGAATGGCTTGGTCTTGCACAGCAGCCAGCTGCGCTGCACTCACCTGTTCTGGCCAAACTTCTGCCAAGGGCTGCAACACAAAGGCACGCTCGTGCCAGCGTGGGTGTGGCAAGGTCAACTCGTGTGTACTCAGCTCGGTGTCGCCGTAAAAAATGAGGTCGAGGTCGAGCGTACGCGGCGCATTTTTAAAAGGCCGCTCACGGCCACTTTGCTGCTCAAGCGCTTGCAAGGCATGCAACAGCGCCAGTGGGCTGAGCCGTGTGTAGATCAAGGCCACCGCGTTGATGAAGTCTGGGCCTTGTGCCTCGTAGGGCGCGCTGCGGTAAAGCGACGAGGCTTTGAACAGTTGCGTCTCGGGCAAGGCCGCCACATCGCGCAAAGCTTGCTGCACCGTGGCCACTGCATCGCCCAAATTGGCACCGAGGGCCACACACGCCATGACGGGTGTTGCTGACATGGCGAAGGCTCTGCTTATTCGACGGCGGGTGCGCCACCAGCTTCGCCCGTGGGCTTGCGACGTCGACGACGGCGTTTCTTGGCGGGCGATACAGCACCTTCTTCACCTTCGGATGCGACCTCACGGAAACGTGGATCTTCACCTTCAGGCTTTGGCGCACGGCGCACCGCATGCACGCGGGGTGCACGTTGGGCTTTTTGTTGTTCTTGGCGCACTTGCTGCAACAGGTCTTCGCGCTCGCTGTCGCTGGCCACGCTGAACTCTTGCCACCAATCCGACAAAGCTTCGTCCACCTCGCCCACATCCGCACGCAAACGCATGAAGTCAAAGCCGGCACGGAAGCGCGCTTGGTCTACCAAGGTCCATGGGCCGCTACCGGTGCGCTTTTCAAAGCGCGGCTGCATCATCCAAATTTCGCGCATGTCCGCGCCGAGCTTGCCGCGTCCAGACACATCGCCAATGCGAGAGTCAAATACTTCGTCAATCGCATCTTGCAGCGCAGGGAACGATGGCTGTTTGACACTGCGATGCGCCCATGTTTCGCGCACATCCGACCACAACACACAGGCCAGCAAGAAGCTAGGGGCCACGGGCTTGCCCTCGCCCACACGGCGATCGGTGTCGTTCAAAGCAGTGGTAACGAATTGTTCACTGGCACGCTCGACCACGATGTCGAGCAAGGGGTAAATACCTTTGGCCAAACCGTGTTGCTTGAGTTGCTCAATGCTGGCCAGCGCGTGGCCGGTTTGCAAGAGCTTGAGCATTTCGTCAAACAAGCGGCTTTGCGGCACATCGGCCAGCAGCTTGGCGGCTTTCTTCAACGGAGCGGCCGTCTTTGCTTCCATCTTGAAGCCCAAGCCCGAGAGCTTGGCGGCAAAACGCACGGCACGAATCACGCGCACGGGGTCTTCGCGGTAGCGCGTGGCAGGGTCGCCGATCATGCGGATGACTTTTTTCTTCGCGTCGGCAATGCCACCGTGGTAGTCAATCACGTTGCCCGTTTCGGGGTCGTAATACATGGCGTTAATGGTGAAGTCGCGGCGCGCCGCGTCTTGGTCTTGTGGGCCCCACACGTTGTCGCGCAGCACACGGCCGCTGGCGTCCACGGCGTGCTTCATATTCGCCAGCTCTTGCTTGCTGCTGCGCTCGTTGCCTTTGACTTTTTCGGCATCGGCGTTGTCTAGGTGGGCACGGAAGGTGGACACCTCAATCACTTCATGCTCGCGGCCTCGGCCATACACCACGTGCACGATGCGGAAACGTCGGCCAATGATGAAGGCGCGTCGGAATGCCGCCTTCACTTGCTCAGGCGTGGCGTTGGTGGCCACATCAAAGTCTTTGGGCTTCAAGCCAAGCAACAAATCGCGCACCGCGCCGCCCACGATGTAGGCTTCAAAACCACGGTCTTGCAAGGTGCGCACCACGTTCAGGGCGCGTTCATCCACCCAGTCGACGTTGATGCCGTGCACCTTGGCAGGCACCACATGGCGTTTGCCTAAGTTGGGCAGCGTGCTGGCAGGCGACTTGCCCATCAGCTTGTTGATGAATTGTTTGATCATTGTTTTGGGAACAGTTCCAAAATCGGCCAGCCTTTTTCTAAGGCCACGGCGCGCAGTGTGTGGTCGGGGTTGGTCGCCACGGGGTGGTTGACGCGCTCCAACAGGGGCAAATCGTTGCGGGAATCGCTGTAGAACGTGGTCTCTACATCGGCCCAGTCCAAGCTTTCGCGTATGAGCCATTGTTGCAGACGTTGCACTTTGCCTTCGCGCAGGGTGGGCACACCGCTGATTTCATTGGTAAACCAGCCATTCGCATCGCGCACCAACTCCACGGCGATCAGTTCATCCACGCCAAAAGCTTTGGCGATGGGGCGGGTCACAAACTCGTTGGTAGCGGTGATGATGATGACGCGATCGCCTGCGTCTTTGTGCTTTTGCACCAGCGCCAGCGCTTCGGGGCGAATGGCGGGTTGAATCACCTCGCGCATGAATTGCGCATGGGCCTCTGCAGCCACCTCTGGGCCACGCTGACAAAACGCCTCGGAGGCAAAACGCACGTATTCGTGAATATCCAAAGTGCCTGCTTGGTAGTGCGCATAAAACTCGTCGTTACGTTGGATGAACGCATCACGCGCATGCCAGCCCAAACGCACGGTGAACTCGCCCCACGACTGGTCAGAGTCAATGGGTAGCAAGGTGTGGTCAAGGTCAAATAAGGCGAGTTTCATCACATGGCTTCCAGCATGGCTTTGATCAACGGGATGGTGATGGCGCGTTGCGTTTGCAGGGCGTAGCCATCGAGTTGATCGAGGAGTTGAATGAGGCTGCTGAGGTCGCGGCTGAAGCGGTTGAGCATGAAGTCCATCACCTCATCGCTCAAGAACACACCTCGGTCATCGGCCTGTTGGCGCAGCACGGCACGGCGCTCGGTTTCGCTGAGCACCTGCAATTGAAAAATATGGCCCCAACCCAAACGGGTGCGCAGGTCTTCGCGCAAAGCCAAGTCGCTGGGCGGCACATTGCCTGCAGCCAACACCCAACGCTGCTGACCATCACTGGGCGTGGTGGCGTTGACAAACCAGTTGAAGGCAGCGTGTTGCTGCACAGCGGTGTAGAGGTGCACATCGTCCAAGATGACCACACGCCATGCGTCATTGAATCCTGAGGGCTCGACCACTGTGGCATCCATCCACCCCACGGGGCAGCCTTGGTCGCGCAAACTGGCTTGTGCAGCACGCAGCAAATGGGTTTTGCCGCTACCGCTCTCGCCCCACACATAGGTGGGCACGGGCGAGCGTTTGTCGTTACCCACCCAGAGTTGCAAATGCTGCAAGGCAGCTTGGTTGGGGCCTGCAAAAAAGTTTTTGAGTGTTGGGCCGGGGGCCAAACCAATGTCGAGCGCGATTTGCTTCATCTGCACTCAAACACCACGGTACAAGGCACTGGCTTGGTACTGCGCACGCAAGCGGCGAATCGCCACCAGCAACACCGCGCTGGCAGGCAATGCCACCAACACGCCAACAAAACCAAACAACTGGCCAAAGGCCATCAAAGCAAAAATCACATGCAGCGGGTGCAGTCCAATGCGCTCACCCACCAAGCGCGGCGTCAGCACAAAACTCTCAATCAGCTGACCCAAGCCATACACCACCGCCACCATCAGAAAAGCCTCGCTGGGCGCAAACTGCAACACACCCGCCAGAATCGCCAGCACCAAACCCACGCCATAGCCCACATACGGCACGAACACCGCCAAGCCTGTGAACACGCCAATCGGGAACGCCAGCTCCAAACCAAACGCCCACAAGGCAACGCTGTAATACACCGCCAACAAGGCCATGACTGACAACTGGCCGCGCAGGTATTGGCCCAGCACCTCATCACATTCGTTCACAAAACTGTCGTATGTACCCCTTGCAGGCATGGGCACCAAAGCCTCGACGTGGCGCACAAAACGGTGCCAATCGACCAACAAATAAAACAGTACGACCGGAATCAAAATCAAATTACCCACCACCGCCAGCGCCACGCTGCCGCCAATGCGCAGAGAGGTCAGAGCTTGCTTGAAGCCATCGTCAAACGAGGTGCTGAAGGTTTGCAGCACAAAGGCTTTGATGCTGGCACTGTCCAACATGACCGGAATGCCTTTGGCTTGCAGCCATGGCGCAATGTCTGTTTGCAAGCGCTCCACCAACACAGGCACTTGATCGCGCATGCGAGGCAGCTCATTGGCCAAGATCGGGATCAACAAAGTGAACAAAGCCACCAGCAACAACAAAAACAACACTTCGACCCACACCACCGCCACCAAGCGGGGCAAACGCCCACCACACACACGCTGGAGACTTCGCACCAAAGGGCTCAGCACATAAGCCAACACAGCAGCCACCACAAACGGCATCAACACAGGGCCCAACAGCCACAACACAAGCGCAACCACGCCCGAAAGGCCAGTCCAAGCCAAGGCATGTTGTTGAGCGGGGGTGAATTGCATACAGCGTGTGAAGGGGTTGGCTTTAAAATTACCGTTTGATTCTATCGGCGCACAATCCACGCCCATCTTGGCAGCGCCCCAGCACCTCCTCACTATGAACAAACCCCTCTCCTACAAAGATGCTGGCGTCGACATTGACGCAGGCGATGCCTTGGTCGAACGCATCAAACCCTTGGCCAAGAAAACCATGCGCGAAGGCGTGTTGGCTGGCATCGGCGGTTTTGGCGCCTTGTTTGAAGTGCCCAAGCGTTACAAAGAACCTGTGCTGGTCAGCGGTACCGACGGCGTGGGCACCAAGCTCAAGCTGGCCTTTGAATGGCAAATGCATGACACCGTGGGCATCGATTTGGTGGCTATGAGCGTGAACGACGTCTTGGTGCAAGGCGCTGAGCCCTTGTTCTTCCTCGACTACTTTGCCTGCGGCAAGTTGCATGTGGACACCGCCGCTGCGGTGGTGGGCGGCATTACCAAAGGCTGCGAACTCTCAGGCTGCGCCTTGATTGGCGGTGAAACTGCTGAAATGCCTGGCATGTACCCCGATGGTGAATACGACCTCGCCGGCTTTGCCGTGGGTGCGGTGGAAAAATCCAAAATCTTGACCGGCCAAAACGTCAAACCAGGCGATGTGGTGCTGGGCTTGGCCTCGGCTGGCGTGCACTCCAACGGCTTCTCGTTGGTGCGCAAGGTCATTGACCGTGCAGGTGCTAATGCACCCGCCACCTTGGACGGCAAGCCGTTCAAAGAGGCCATCATGGCGCCCACACGCTTGTATGTGAAGAGCGTGTTGGCAGCTTTGGCTGAAACGCCCATCAAGGCATTGGCCCACATTACCGGTGGTGGCTTGCTAGAAAACATCCCACGCGTGTTGCCAGAAGGCACAGCCGCTCACCTGAAAAAAGGCAGCTGGCCACAAACTGAGCTGTTTGCTTGGTTGCAAAACACAGCGGGCATTGACGACATCGAGATGAACCGTACGTTCAACAACGGCATTGGCATGGTTGTAGTGATTGATGCCGCACACGCAGCTGCTTGTGCGGATGTGTTGCGTGCCCATGGCGAACAAGTGCACACCATTGGCGTGATTGCTGAGCGTGGCGAAGGTGCTGCGGTGGTGGTGGCTTAAACCACTCTGCCCCAATAAAAAAAGCGCCTTCGGGCGCTTTTTTTATGCCTCGTCGTCGTGCACTTGCGGCAACAAGACCATCAGCCGCTGCCTCACCAACAGCAAGCGCTCGGGGTCTTGGTGCGAGGTGTACACCTCTTCCAAATTGCGCAACATGCGCGCCACAATTTCACGTGGTGTGGCTGCACGCAAATAGTGTTTGAGCAACTCATCCGAAATATGCCCATCGCGCAACAAGCCCGACTCAGCATGCAAAGGCACCAAGCGCTCAGACAAATCTTCCTTGCTGAGTGACTCGCCTGTGAATGGATCAATCACCACCTGCCCTTCGTTGGGAAATGGCAAACGCACTTTCACCAAGAAGTGACCTGGAAAACCCACGCCTTGCGCACGCAGCCCAATGCTTTGCGCCAGCTCTAGCCACAACACCGCCAAGCTGATGGGAATGCCTTTGCGCGTGCGCAGCATGACATGCAAATAGCTGTTGTCGGGGTCGTAATAGTTGTTGAGGTTGCCGCTGAAACCATGCTCTTCAAAAAAGAACTTGTTGAGCAAACGCAACTTTTGCAAAGCACCCGCATCGGCGGGCAAGCGTTGTTTGAGACGACTGCTGAGCTGATCCACCAGATCCAACACCTCTTGAATGTCTAGCTCTGGGTATTCGTCTTGGGCCAAACTGGCGGCAGCTTCGAGTAAGGGAAACTGCTCGTCGCTTTGCACCAGCGAGGCAAAGTATTCCAAGGCAGTGGGTACTTCGAGTTTGAAATCCATGGCTCAGCCCCCTCTTGTTTCAGCTCAACGACACTAAGTTATCGACGCAACAACGCACGCAACTTCAGACCAGTGATGGTGAGCGTGGCGAAGTACAGCAATGCACTCACCGCCAGCACCCCAGCCATCAAGCCCACACGCAACAGTGGCGTGGCGTGCAAAGCGGTCCAATCCCAATACTGAGCAGACCACCACAGCCATGCACTCAGCACGGCACACGCAACTAAAACTTGCAGCACAAAGCGCGACCAGCCCGCGCTCATCACATAGGTGCCATTTTTGCGCAAGCCCCACAGCAACCAAGCCGCATTCACCAGAGCGCCCAAGCCAATCGACAAGGCCAAGCCTGCATGCGCCAAAAATGGCACCAAGGCCACGTTGAACAACTGCGTGATGATCAGCACCGCCACGGCAATGCGCACCGGCGTGCGAATGTCTTGACTGGCGTAGTAGCCTGGCGCCAGCACCTTGATAGCCACCAGCCCGAGCAAACCTACGCCATAGCCCATCAGCGCCAATGTGGTTTGCTGCACATCGTGGGCGCTGAACGCGCCGTAGTTGTAAAGCACAGCCACCAAAGCTTTGGAAAACACCAGCAAAGCCAAAGCGCATGGCAGCGACAGCAGCATCACCAAGCGCAAGCCCCAGTCGAGCATGTCTGAATATTTGGCAGTGTCGTTGGCCGCTTTGGCCACAGAAAGCTGGGGCATCAGCACCACGCCCAACGCCACGCCTAGCAAGGCGGTGGGGAACTCCATCAAACGGTCGGCATAGCTCAGCCAGCTCACGCTGCCCGGGGTGAGCTGCGATGCAATTTGTGTGTTGATGAGCAAAGAAATCTGCGCCACGCTCACGCCCAGCAACGCAGGCGCCATCAGCTGCAAGATGCGTTTGGGACCTTCGCCGCCCCAAGCTTCGCGCACCGCACGCCAGCTCAGGCCCACACGGGGCAACATGCCCAAACGGTGCAAAGCCAAGAGCTGAATGCTGAGCTGCGCCACACCGCCCAGCATCACGCCCACGGCCAAGGCATAAATCGGGGGCACGCCCAACGTACCAAACCACGGGCCACCCCACCAAGCGGCGGCAATCATGGACACGTTCAGCAGCACGGGTGTGGCCGCGGGCACAGCAAAACGCTTCCAAGTGTTGAGCACGCCTGCGGCCAACGCCACCAGCGACATGAAGGCGATGTACGGAAACATCAAACGCGTCATCACCACCGCCACCTCAAAACCCTCGGGCGATTGCTGCAATCCACTGGCCATGGCCCACACCAACCAAGGCGCAGCCAAAACACCGAGCACTGAAGTGATGAACAAAGCCCAAATCAGCAAAGTAGCCACTTGGTTGATCAGCACATGGGTGGCCTCGTCGCCATGTTGCTGACGGCTGGCGGCCAACACGGGCACAAAAGCTTGGCTAAAAGCGCCTTCGGCAAACAGGCGGCGAAACAGATTGGGGATGCGAAACGCCACATTGAAGGCGTCGGTCAGGGCGCTGGCCCCGAAGGTCGAGGCAATCAGCAATTCGCGCATCAGCCCAGTGATGCGGGAAACCAGGGTCAAGCCCGAGACGATGGAGGCAGATTTGAACAATGACACGCTTTGGAGTGTAGCGAGGCCTTGGCTGGCCTTTTGGGTGGGCTTTGGCCCCAGTTTTGGGATTTGCTACAATCGTGGGCTTTGCTGACATCATCCTCAGACACTTAAGGAATTTAATCATGGCTTCAGCCAAACCCAAGAAAAAGAACCCACGCCTGGCATCAGGCCGTAAACGCGTCCGTCAGGACAT
>Ga0213919_1000649_pt1 | contig 14509 bp, 18 predicted proteins | sample McNCre317MG_FD_161056 | JGI IMG/M metagenome (GOLD analysis project Ga0213919, IMG submission 161056) | Freshwater microbial communities from McNutts Creek, Athens, Georgia, United States - 3-17 MG | ecosystem: Environmental > Aquatic > Freshwater > Creek | place: USA: Georgia | collected... | reverse complement strand
CGATTTCCGCTGCGTCCCGGCTAGGCGGGGAGATCGCCGTGCTGGTCGCCGGCTCCGGCATCGCGGCGGTGGCCGAGGCGGCGGCGCAGGTGGCTGGCGTGGCGAAAGTCCTCGTCGCCGATTCGCCGGTGTTGGCCGATCAGTCCGCCGAGAACCTGTCCGCCCAGGTGGTTGCGGTGGTGCAAGCGGCTGGAGGCTCGGTCAGTCATGTGCTGGCGCCGGCAAGCGCCTTCGGCAAGAACCTGCTGCCCCGCGTCGCGGCGCTGCTTGACGTCGCGCAGCTTTCCGATGTCGTCGCGATCGAATCCGCCGACACCTTCGTGCGCCCGATCTACGCCGGCAATGCGCTGGCCACCGTCAGGTCGTCCGATGCGGTGAAGGTCCTCAGCGTGCGCACGACGGCCTTCGAAGCGGCGGGCGCCGGCGGTGCGGCGGCACTGGAGCACATTACCGCGGTGGGTGACGCGGGCCTCTCCCGGCTCATCGGACGCGAGCTGACCAAGTCGGCACGCCCCGAACTGGGGGCCGCCAAGATCATCGTCTCCGGCGGGCGCGGCCTGGGCAGCGGCGAGAACTATCACAAGTTGCTCGAACCCCTCGCCGACAAGCTGGGCGCCGCCCTCGGTGCGAGCCGTGCGGCGGTCGACGCGGGTTACGTGCCCAACGACTACCAGGTCGGCCAGACCGGCAAGATCGTCGCCCCCCAGCTCTACATCGCCGTCGGCATCTCCGGTGCGATCCAGCATCTGGCCGGCATGAAGGATTCCAAGGTGATCGTTGCGATCAACAAGGATCCGGAAGCGCCGATCTTCCAGGTGGCCGACTATGGCCTCGTGGGCGATCTGTTCGACCTGGTGCCGCAACTGGTTTCAGCCGTCTGAGGAAGCCGCTCCGGGGCTTGCCGGAATGAACTTCGCACCTGATCTCTTTTCCGCTCCATGGCATGTGCTTGCCATCGCCTGTGGTCTCGGGGTCGGCGCGTGGGTCATCCGCACGGCCCCGTGGCGGCGCCTGCTCGACGGGCATCAGTTCAACGCGCTGCTCGGCGCTGCCGTCATCCTGACCCTGCTGTGGAGCCTGAACGCCGGCGTCCGCCCGGGGCTCAATCTCCACCTGCTCGGTGCGATGGCGGCGACCCTGCTCTTCGGGCCGCAACTGGCCCTGGTGGTGATGGCCCTCGCGCTGGTCGGCATCACCTTGAACGGCAGCACCGAATGGGCCGCCTGGCCGCTCAACTTTCTGGCCATGGGCATCGTGCCGGTTGCCGTCGGGACGCTCTGTTTCCGCGGTGTCGAGCGCTGGCTGCCGAAGCATTTCTTCATCTACATCTTCATCAACGCTTTCGTCGGTGCGGCGGCGGTCGTGCTCGTCCAGGGCCTCGTCGCCTCGCTGATGCTGCTGGCCGCCGGTGCCTACCCGGCCGACCTGCTGCTGTCCGAGTATCTGCCTTTCTTCCTGCTGCTGGGTTTTGCCGAGGCCTGGCTGTCCGGTATGGTGCTCACCGTGCTGGTGGTCTATTGCCCCGAGTGGGTGGCAAGTTTCGATGACCGCAAATATCTGCTGAACAAATAGGTGGCCTGCGAGGGCCCTGAGCAAGCACAACGACTCCTGTGGAGACAATACGATGAGCGATTACAAGGCCCCGATTCGTGACATGCGCTTCGTGATGCGCGAACTGGCCGATCTGGATGCCGTGGCGGCGCTGCCGGGTTGCGAGGAAGCCGCGCCCGACGTGGTCGATGCGATCCTCGAGGAGGCCGCCAAGTTCGCCGGCGGCGTGCTCGCGCCGCTCAACCGGATCGGTGACCAGCAGGGGGCTCGCTGGGAGCAGGGCACCGTGCATACCGCCGCCGGCTGGAAGGATGCTTACCGGCAGTTTGCCGAGGCAGGGTGGACGGCGCTGGCCGGCGAGCCGGAGTTCGGCGGCCAGGGATTGCCCAAGCTGGTGTCCACGGCGGTGATGGAGATGTGGAAGTCCGCCAACATGGCCTTCTCCCTGTGTCCGATGCTGACCACCGGTGCCATCGAGGCGATCAGCCTGTGCGGCAGCGACGAACAGAAGGCGGCCTATCTGCCGAAAATGGTCAGCGGCGAGTGGACCGGCACGATGAACCTGACCGAGCCCCAGGCGGGCTCCGACCTCGCCGCGGTGCGTACCCGCGCGGTGCCGCAGGGGGATGGGACTTACAAGATCTTCGGCCAGAAGATCTTCATCACCTACGGCGAGCACGACATGACCGACAACATCGTGCACCTCGTGCTGGCCCGCCTGCCGGACGCGCCCGAAGGCGTGAAGGGCATCTCGCTGTTCGTCGTGCCGAAGTTCCTGCTCAGGGCCGACGGCACGCCGGGGGCGCGCAACGACGTGCACTGCGTGTCCATCGAGCACAAGCTGGGCATCCACGCCAGCCCGACGGCGGTGCTGGCCTTCGGTGACCAGGGCGGCGCGGTCGGCACGCTGGTCGGCGAGGCGAACCGCGGCCTCGAATACATGTTCGTGATGATGAACGAGGCCCGCTTCGCGGTCGGCATGGAAGGGCTGGCCTTGTCCGAGCGCGCCTATCAGCAGGCGCTGGCTTACGCGAAGGACCGCGTCCAGGGCACGGACGCCGGCGTGCGCGGCGGCCCCAAGGTGAACATCCTGCACCATGCCGATGTGCGTCGTCTGCTGATGACGATGAAGTCCACCACGGAAGCCATGCGCGCGCTGGCCTATGTGGTCGGCGCCGCCACCGACATGGCCCACCACCATCCCGATCAGGAGGCCCGGGCGCGCAGCCAGGCCTTCGTGGACCTGATGATTCCGGTGGTGAAGGGCTGGTGCACCGAAAACGCCAACACCGTCGCGTCCGATGGTGTGCAGGTGCACGGTGGCATGGGTTTCATCGAGGAGACCGGGGCCGCCCAGCACTACCGTGACGCACGCATCACCGCGATCTACGAGGGGACGACGGCGATCCAGGCCAACGACCTGATCGGCCGCAAGATCGCCCGTGACGGTGGCCTGACGATCAAGGGGCTGATTGCCGAGATGCGCCGTGTCGAGGCGCAACTGGCCGACGCGGTGGGCGAGGAGTTTGCGGCGATCCGGCGCTCGCTGGCCGCAGGGATCAATGCCGTGGAGGAAGGCGCAGACTACATCGTCGCGACCTACGGCAATGACATCAAGGCCGCGTCGGTGGGCTCGGTGCCCTTCCTGAAGCTCCTCGGTATCGTCGCCGGGGGCTGGCAGATGGCGCGTGCCGCGCTGGTGTCTGCCGCGCGTCTGGCGGAAGGGAGCGGCGATGCGTCCTTCTACCGGACCAAGATCACCACCGCACGTTTCTATGCCGACCACGTGCTGTCCCAGGCGCCGGGCCTCGCCTACGCGGTCGTCCATGGCGCAGCGGGCGCCCTCGCGCTGGCGGAAGAGCAGTTCTGACCGGCATCGCGAGAACCCTGGAAAGGTGAAAGGGGCCGGAAGGCCCCTTTTCGGATCAGCGCAACTCCGGGAAGCGTCGCAGCCATAGCCAGGCCACGGTGAGCTGGACGAGGATGGTCAGGGTCCAGGTGCTGGTCACGTAGCAGCAGGCGGCGGGCAGCACGACCTCGAGCAGTTCTTCGCACGTCATGCCGAGCATGAAGAAGAGCAAGGTCAGACCGGCCCACTTGGCCATGAAGCCGGGCAGGTGAATGCCCATTCGCCGGTTGTGTCGGTAGTTCTGCTGGCGCTCGAGGAGACTGCCCCGCGTGACGTCGCGGAAGCAGGCGTAGGGCCACAGGTAGCGGTACAGCAGGTGCCAGAAGGCTTCCTGATGCGGGGGAAGGATCCTGTCCATCAGCTTCTCCGACGACGGGTAGGCGTGGCCAGTCTGCGCCGAATACGGGCGGGAAGGAAGGGGTGGAGGGGCTGCTCAGGCCGGCAGGGCAGAAGACGAAAGGGCCGACGGTGCGCCGCCGGCCCTTTCACGCGGCGTGGCGCGGCTTACTTGATCGTGACCTTGCTGCGCAGTTCGGCGACGTGACGGTCGATGCTCATCTTCTCGAGACGCTGCTTGATCTGCCCCTTGGCCTCGTCGAGGGTCGGGAACTTGAGCGGGCGGCTGTCTTCGAGCTTGATCACGTGGTAGCCGAAGTCGGTCTTCACCGGTGCTGCGGTGTACTTGCCCTTTTCGAGCTTGGTCAGGGCTTCGGCAAAGGGTTTCACGAAACCGGCCGGGTTGGCCCAGCCGAGATCGCCGCCCTTGTCCTTGGAGCCGGGATCCTTCGACTGCTTGGCGAGATCCTCGATCTTCTCGCCCTTGTCCAGTTTGGCGATGATGGCCTTGGCGTCCTCTTCCTTGTCGACGAGGATGTGGCGGGCCTTGTATTCCTTGTCGCCCATCTGGGCCTTGACCTTCTCGTAGTCCGCCTTCACGTCGGCCTCGCTGACCGGGTGGGCTTTCACATAATCCTGCAGGTAGGCATTGACCAGCATGGTCTGGCGGGCGAGTTCAAGCCGGGTCTGGAAGTCGGCCTTCTTCTCGAGGCCCTTCTTCTGGGCCGCCTGGGCGACGACTTCCAGGCCGATCAGATGCTCCCGGACGGCATTGCGGAGCTGCTCGGAGTCCGGGTTGCCCTGGGCCTTCTGGTCGTTGATCAGCACGTCGGCGCGGGCCTGGGGAATGGCGGCGCCGTTTACGGTGGCGACGGTCTGGGCGGCGGCCGGCAGCGCGACGAAGGCTGCGAACAGGGATACGGCCAGACGGCTCGGGAGGGTTTTCATCAGTTTTCCTTGCTTTGTGGAACGGGTTGAAATCTATCTACACTTCTTCCGGGGTGTGGGCCCGGATGGCGAGGGCGTGGATCTCGCGGCGCATCATCTCGCCGAGGGCTGCGTAAATCATCCGGTGGCGGGCGACGGTGTTCTTGCCCTTGAAGGCCACGGCGACGATGTGAAGCCGATAATGGCCGCCGCCCGAGCGGGCGCCGGCATGGCCGGCATGCAGGGCGCTGTCGTCGATCAGTTCGACCTCGGTCGGGTCGAGCACTGCGAGGCGGTGGCGAATCTCGTCGATGACACTCACGGCAGGGTCTTCCGGAAGGGCTTGACGGTACAGCGCGCGAACACGCCGCCGGACACGTAGGGGTCGGCCGCCGCCCAGGCCTCGGCGTCGGCGAGCGATGGGAATTCGGCGACGATCACGCTGCCGGTGAAGCCGGCTGGCCCGGGCTCGGGCGAATCGACGGCTGGGCAGGGGCCAGCCAGGATCAGGCGCCCGTCAGCCTGCAGCGCCTGCAGGCGGGCCACGTGCTCGGGACGGGCGGCTAGGCGCTGTTCGAGGGTGCCGGGGGCGTCTTCGCCGATCAGGACATACAGCATTACTTGGGTTCCTCTTCAATGTAACGGGACAGCAGCATTCCCTGGGCCAGCACGAACACGAGCATCAGGCCCATGCCGCCGAAGAGCTTGAAATTGACCCAGGTTTCCTCGGAAAAGTTGTAGGCAATGAACAGGTTGAGGACACCCATCAGTCCGAAGAAGCCGGCCCAGGAGAAGTTGAGGGTGCCCCACAGGTCGTCGGGCAGTTTCATCTGGGCTTCGAGCATCTTGCGGATCAGGTTCTTCTTGAGCACGAAGGCCGAGAACAACAGCGCGCCGGCAAAGAACCAGTAGAGCACGGTGGGCTTCCACTTGATGAAGGTGGGGTTCTGGAAGACCAGCGTGGCGCCGCCGAAGACGCTGACGATGACCAGGCTGACCCACAGCATGGTGTCCACCTTGCGGTGGCGGAACCATACCCAGGCGATCTGCCCGAGGGTCGCGGCGATGGCGACCGCGGTGGCGGCAAAGATGCCGGCGAACTTGTAGGCGACGAAAAACAGGATGATCGGAAACAGGTCGAAAAGGAATTTCATCGGTGAGGCCGTGCAGGGGAGAAAGGCGGTGCTTGGGGCGGTGCTCGGGAGGGGGTTCAGGCGGCCGGGTCGGCGCGGTTGCGCATGTGGTCGGCGAGGCCTTCGATCGCGGCCCACAGGCGCGGCCGCAGCGGACTGTCGGGCAGCACCTCGTCGAGGGCCAGCCGCATGCACATCAGCCACTGATCGCGCTCGGTGCGGGTAATCGTGAAGGGGAGGTGGCGGGCGCGCAGTCGCGGGTGGCCGTGGGCCTGCTCGAAAAGGGGCGGGCCGCCGAGCCAGCCGCTGAGGAACATGAAAAGCTTTTCCTCGGAGCCGGATAGGTCTTCGGGATGCATCCGGCGGATCTCCCAGGCCTCCGGCAGGCTGTCCATCAACGCGTAGAAGCGATGGACGAGGCGACGGACCGCAGCCTCGCCACCGATTTGCGCATAGGGACTCTGCGGCTCAGGCGTCATGGTCGTCGCGCGCGCGGACACGACCGCAGTTCATGTTGGCGGGCAGCGCGTCATCCATCAGCTTGGGGGGCGGCAGCTTGAGTTCCGACATCAGCGCGATGAAGGCTTGCCGGCTGCGCCCGGCGAGGCGCTGATTAGTGGTCTTTTCCTGACCAATGCAGGAGACGCGGGCGCCATGGTAGTCGTGCCCGGGGTAAACCAGGGTCTCGTCGGGCAGCGCGAACAGCTTTTCGGTGATGCTGTCGTAGAGCTGGCCGGGGTCGCCGCCCTGGAAGTCGGTGCGTCCACAGCCGCCGATCAGCAAGGCATCGCCGGTGAACAGGCGGTCGCGGTACTGGTAGGTCACGCAGCCGGCGGTGTGGCCCGGGGTGGCGATCACGCGGATCACCTGGTTGCCGAACACGAGGGTGTCCCCGTCATCGAGCAGGCGGTCGGCGCAGCCGGCTCCGCCGGTCCGGCCCTGGGCGCTGCGGGCGCCGGTCACTTCGCACAGGCCAGCACTGCCGGTGATGTGGTCTGCATGCACGTGGGTTTCCAGCACCCAGTCGAGCTGCAGTTCCTGTTCCTGAAGAAAACTGAGGTAGGCCCCCATGTGTTCCTTGACCGAGTCGATGATCACTGCATCGCCGGTGAGCGGGTCGGCGAGCAGGTAGGTCAGCGTGGAGCTGGTCTGATCGATGAATTGGTGAAACAGGATCATGGGCGGCGCGCCATCAGGAAAATTCCGTCGATTCTAGCTTTAACTCAGGCTTTTGGCGCGGGTTGGAGAAGGATGACGGCGGCGAGTCCGCCGCCCTGCCGGCGGCCCAGGCGGAATTCGCCATGCTGGCCGCGAACGATGCGGTCGACGATGGCCAGACCCAGTCCGGAGCCCTTGGTGTTGCTGCGTGCGGCTTCGAGGCGCGTGAACGGGCGCTTGACCCGTTCGATTTCGGATTCGGGGATGCCGGGACCGCGATCGAGCACGCGGATCAGCGGGCGGCCGCCTTCTCTGCCGGTTTCCAGTTCCGGCGGGGCGCCGGCATAGTTGAGGGCGTTCTCGATCAGGTTGGTGATCGCCCGGCGCAGGGCCTGGGGGCCGGCCAGCGCGTCGCCAGCGCCAGTGTGGCGGACGCTCAGGGCGACCCCGCGGCGCGCGTAGAGGGCGACCAGATCGTCGGCCAGGCCGGCAAGATCAACGGGGACGGCGAGTTCGCCGCCGCCGACGCGGGAGAACTCGAGGAACTGGCCGATGATGCGGTCCATGTCCTCGATGTCCGACACCATCGCATCGATGTCGACGGCATCCGCGCCGCACATCTCGACGCCCAGGCGCAGGCGCGCGAGGGGGGTGCGCAGATCGTGGGATACGCCGGCGAGGATCAGCGCGCGGTCGGCGTCGAGTTGCTGCAGATCGCTCGACATCTGGTTGAAGGCGTGGGCGAGGTCGGCCAGTTCGGTCGGGCCGCTTTCCGGCAAGTGCGGCGGGACTTCCCCGCGTCCCACCGTGCGGGCTGCGGCGGCCATCGCCTTGAGCGGACGGTTCAGGCGCGAGACGATCATGTAGGCGCCGAGCATCGCCAGGCCCAGCGCGGCGATGGCCCAGCCCATCCATTCAAGGGCGTGGGGGTGGATGACCCGCTCGATCGGCAGCACCACCCAGAAGTCGCCGTGGTCGGCGGGGTCGTCGCCCTGGATGCGGAAGCTGACCCAGAAACCGGGCAGTCCCTCCCACGACGCGGCAAAGCGGGTTTCCGCCCCCAGTTGCAGGCGCACCTCGGCCATCAGGTGACGCAGCAGGGTGGTGTCCTCGAGGGGCGTGGTGGCGTCGTCGTCCTCCGCCGGGTAGATGCGGATGCCCTCGAGGGTCGCCAGGTCGAGAAGCAGATCCTTGCGCAGCGCGGGGTCGGCGTTGAGCAGCGCGGTACGGGTCAGGTTGATGATGCTGACGACGGTCTGGGCGGTCTGGCGGCTGCGGTTGAGTTGGTCGAAGTGGCTGAAGATGGCCGACCAGACGGCCACGGAGGCAAGCATCAGCGCCGCCACCAGCAGGAAGATGCGCCATAGCAGGGTGCTTGGCGAACCTGGCAGAGGGATGTGGAAGTGCTCGGAACGGAGGCGGAAAGGCGGCACTGGTGGCGGCGATGCGGGGACGGCTTACAGGGGCGAGTGCTTGTTCCCGTCGGGCACGAACACGTAGCCGAAGCCCCACACCGTCTGCAGATAGCGCGGCTTGCCCGGGTCGTCTTCGATCAGCTTGCGCAGGCGGGAGATCTGCACGTCGATGGAGCGGTCGAAGACGTCGTACTCCCGTCCGCGCGCCAGTTCCATCAGGCGATCCCGGGACAGGGGCTGGCGCGGATGCTGGAGCAGAACCTTGAGCAGGGCGAATTCGCCGGTGGTGAGCAGGGTCTCCTCGCCATTACGGATCAGCACGCGGGTGCCGAGCTGAACGACGATCTGACCGAAGCTGACTTCCTCGTCGTCGGTGCTCGGCGCTCCGGGAGGCGTCTGGGGCTGACGGCGCAGCACCGCGTGGATGCGCGCGACCAGTTCGCGGGGGTTGAAGGGCTTGGGCAGGTAGTCGTCGGCACCCATCTCGAGGCCGACGATGCGGTCCACATCGTCGCCCTTGGCGGTGAGCATCACGATGGGAATGGGGTTGTTGGTCCCGCGCAGGCGCCGACAGATGGACAGGCCATCCTCGCCGGGCAGCATCAGGTCGAGCACCATCAGGTCGAAATGCTCGCGGAGCAGCGCCCTGTCCATTTGCGGTGCGTCGCTGACGGTCTTGACGTTGAAACCCTGCTCGCCGAGGTAGCGCTTGAGGAGATCCCGCAGGCGCAGGTCGTCGTCGACGACGAGCACGCGATAGCTTTCTTTTTCCATGGGGCGAATCCTAGCCGCTCGCCTGCGCGTCGGCTAGCCGGGCCGGCGGGGACGGGTAAGCAAACGTAAGCGGCGGGGGTGGCTTAACATCCCTTTACAAAGGCCGCCACGCGGGCCGGGCAGGGCTGCCAGAATGGCAACGGTCAGGTTAGGATGAAGGTCATGGAATCCAAGGAGATTTGGCCCCGCCGGTTTCGGCACACCCTCGGATGGGCGGGCGGGGCCACGCTGGTGGCCGCCATGCTGATCAGCGGAACCGTGGCGGCCCAGGGCAACCGGGGCGGCGGGTGGCTGCGATCCTATCCGCCGCCCCACGAACGTCCGCTGCGTGAGGCGCCGGCCCTGGCGCCGGAAGCGCCGCGCCGCGTCGATGCCGAAGACGGCCGCAATCCGCGGCGCTGGTCGTCCGAGGAGCGCCTTCAACTGAGGCGCGATGTGCACGAGGCCGGGCGCGACGTCTACGGCAACCCGCCGCGTCGTTCCCACTGAGCGCCCCCAGGAAACGTCCTTGACGTTTCCGCCCCCCAAGGGGGGTCAAGAAAACTTGGGGCGGCCCGGCGTTTTCTTGTGAGCGCTGGCGCCATCCCGGTCGCGGTGGTCCGGCCGGGAGGCGGTAGAATGCGCGGGCCATGAAGATCCTAGCCATAGAAACCTCGACAGAATCCGCCTCCGTCGCCCTGCTGGATGCGGATCGTCTGGCGACGCGTGCCGTCGCCGGGCGGCCCGGCCATTCCGAAATCATCCTTCCTGAAATCGTTCGATTGTTGACGGACGCCGGGCTTGCCCTTGCCGAGCTTGACGCGATCGCCTTCGGGGCTGGCCCGGGTGCCTTCACGGGCCTGCGCCTCGCCTGCGGCGTGACCCAGGGCCTCGCGATGGGCGCAGGCAAGCCGGTGATCCCGGTGGGCACGCTGGAGGCGCTGGCCAGCCAGTGCGAGCGCGACGCGGTTTTCGTGGCGGTGGATGCACGGATGTCGGAGGTCTATTTTGCCGCCTACCGGCGGGTCGAAGGCGTGTTGCAGGAATGTCTGGCCCCTGCCTGCGCGGCGCCGGCCGATGTGCGGTTGCCGGAGGACGGCGAGTGGTTTGGCTTCGGCTCGGCCTTCCAGGCCTACCGCGAGGTGCTCGTGCCTGCGCTGGGGCCTCGCCTGGCCGGTTTTGACGGTTCGCCGCTGCCGCTTGCCTCCAGCATCGCGCATCTTGCCGCGCAGCGTTTCCTCCGCGGCGACACCGTCGACGCGGCCGAAGCCACGCTGATCTACGTCCGCGACAAGGTGGCGATGACCACCGCCGAGCGCCTCGCCCGCGGGGGCAAGGCATGAGCAGGGTGGCGGCGCCGAGCTTTGCGCCGATGCAGGAAACGGATCTCGAGTGGGTCGCCGCACAGGATGCGCTGCTGTATCCCTTTCCGTGGTCGGTCGCCAATTTTGCCGATTCGATGAAGGCGGGCTATAGCTGCTGGACGATGTTCGAGGGCGCAGAGCGGGTTGGCTACGCGGTGCTGATGCGGGTGCTCGACGAGGCCCACATCCTCAATATCAGCGTGCTGTCCTCGCGCCAGCGTTGCGGGCTGGGCCGGCGGCTGCTCGACCACCTGGCCGCCGTGACGAGGGCCGGTGGCGGGCGTGAGCTCTTTCTCGAAGTGCGGCCGTCCAACGCGCCGGCCCTGGCGCTTTACCGCCGGGCCGGCTTCGAGACCATCGGCCGGCGCAAGGGCTACTATCCGGCCGCCGGCGGACGGGAGGATGGGCTGGTGATGAGGCTGCCACTATGAACGCGAGCAGCCGCGTGCGGCGCGACGGCATGCTGCGGGAGATGGGGCTGGCACCCCTGTGGCGTCTGCGCAGCGTCGCCACCGCGGCGCCGGAAGTGAGGGATGAAGTCGTCGACAAGGCGGCGCCTGTCGAGCCGGAGGCATGGCCCGCGCAGGCCGGGGTGTCTGCGGCGATGGCGACGGCGTTGCCACGGGGGGATCTGCCGCGCGAGCGTCCGGGTTTGCCGCGGCGTCCGGCCGTCGTACCACCTGCCGCGGATCCGGCCAGCCGGCCGGCGGAGCCTGCGGCACCGGCCGGCGGGGTGATCGCCGACGCCGTCGGGGGCCTCGGCTGGGACGAACTGGAGGCGCGGATCCGCGAGTGCGCCGCCTGCGGCCTGTGCAAGCGCCGCAAGCAGGCCGTGCCCGGTGTCGGCGACCGCGAGGCCGACTGGCTGTTCGTCGGTGAGGGGCCTGGGGCGGAGGAGGACGAGCGGGGTGAGCCCTTCGTCGGCCAGGCCGGCCGCCTGCTCGACAACATGCTGGCGAGCATCGGCCTCGCCCGCGGCCAGGATGTTTACATCGGCAATGCGGTCAAGTGCCGTCCGCCCAACAACCGCACGCCGGAGACGCCCGAACTGGCCGCCTGTTTCCCTTACCTGCAACGTCAGATCGAACTGATCCGGCCGCGCCTGATCGTCGCGCTGGGGCGCCCGGCGGCGCAGGCTCTGCTGAATCAGGAAATCAAGATCGGCGCGGCGCGGGGCAAGCTTTTCAGCTACCAGGGGATTCCGGTGGTCGTCACCTATCATCCGGCCTATCTGTTGCGCAATCTGGCCGACAAGGCCAAGACTTGGGAAGATTTGTGCTTCGCCCGGGCGAATATGGCTCGCCTGAAGGCCGGTACGTGAGCGGAGGCGGCGCCGGCGCGGCGGCCTTCTCCCCCTGATCTGCTGCCACTCCAGGCATCGAAACCGTCGAGGACTCATCATGCAATTCAAGCTCGTTCTGACCCTGCTCCTGTCGCTGCTGCTTGCCGGCTGCGGCTACAACCAGATCCAGATCAACGACGAACAGGTCGGCGCCTCCTGGTCCGAGGTGCTCAACCAGTACAAACGCCGCGCCGACCTGATCCCGAATCTGGTGCAGGTGGTGCAGGGCTATGCCGCCCACGAGAAGGACGTGCTGACCCGCGTGACCGAGGCCCGTGCGAACGTCGCCGGCATGAAGGTGACGCCGGAGCTGGTGAATGATCCGGAGGCGATGGCCAGGTTTCAGAAGGCCCAGGGCGAGTTGTCCGGCGCCCTGTCGCGCCTGCTGGTGGTCGCCGAGAACTACCCGAACCTGAAGGCCGACGCCGCCTTCCGCGACCTGCAGGCTCAGCTGGAAGGCACCGAGAACCGCATCACCGTGGCCCGCAACCGTTACATCAAGGCGGTTCAGGAATACAACGTGACGGTGCGGACCTTCCCCAATAACCTGACCGCGATGGTGATCGGCGCCAAGACCAAGGCCAATTTCACGGTCGACAACGAGGCCGTGATCAGTGCCCCGCCCAAGGTCGAGTTCGGCACCCCGGCCCGGCCGGCGGCTCAGTAAGGCGGCGGAGCAGGCCCGCCCATGCCGTGCCCGCTGCCTGTCCTGCTGCGCCTGCTGGCGGTGCTCGCGATGGTGCTCGGCCTCGCGCGCGGCGCCTGGGCCGAGGATCTGCAGCCGGTTCCGCCGCTGGCTTCACATGTGACCGATACCGTCGGGCTGCTCACACCGGCACAGCGGGACATGTTGCAGCAGCGGCTGGCCGGGCTTGCCCGCGACAAGGGCGCCCAGGTGGCGGTGCTGGTCGTCGCCACGACGCGCCCGGAGCCGATCGAGGTCTTCGCGATGCGCGTCGCGGAGAGCTGGCGGCTCGGCCGCGCCGGCGTCGATGACGGGCTGATCTTTCTCGTCGCCCGCGACGACCGGCGCCTGCGCATCGAGGTGGGGCGCGGGCTGGAGGGCGTCGTGCCGGACGCCGTCGCGAAGCGCATCATTGCCGAGGTGGTGGCGCCGCGCTTCAAGGCGGGGGATTTCCCCGGCGGCATCGAGGCCGGCGTGGATGCGCTCATCGAGCGGGTGAGCGCGGAGGCCCTGCCGCCACCGGTGGCCGATGCCGGTTCGGATGGCGCGCTTTCGGACATCGACCTCGGCGGACTGCTGCTCGTCGGCGTCATCCTCGTGCCCCTTGCCCTGACGGTCCTGCGGGCGCTCCTCGGACCCTTCGGGGGGGCGGGGGTGGCCGGAGCGCTGGCCGGCTACGGTGCGTGGCAGTTGAGCGGCATGGTCATTCTCGGCCTCGTGGTCGGTGTCGTCGCTTTCCTGGTCATCCTGGGGATGGGGGCCGGCGGGGGCGGTGGGCGGCGGGGTGGCGGGGGATGGTCTTCCGGCGGCGACTGGGGAAGCCTGGGCGGTTCGTCCGGCGGGGGCGGGTTTTCCGGCGGCGGGGGCGACTTTGGCGGCGGTGGTGCCTCGGGGGACTGGTGATGGAAACGGGACGTCTGCTGCGTCATCTGCTCGCTCCGGCCTGGCGGCTGCGCCGGGTATTCACCCCGGCGGTGCTGGCGGCCATCGAGCGTGCAGTGAAGGCTTCGGAGACGCAGCACAGGGGCGAGATCCGCTTCGCGGTCGAAGGCGGGCTGGAGCTGGCCGATCTGCTGCGCGATCGCGGCACCAGGGCGCGCGCGGTGGAGGTCTTCTCACGGCTGCGGGTGTGGGACACCGAGGAGAACACCGGGGTGCTGATCTACGTGCAGTGGGTCGACCGCCGCGTCGAGATCGTCGCCGACCGGGGCATCGCGCGACGGGTGCCGCAGGCGGAATGGGCGCGCATCTGCCGGGCGATGGAACTGAGCTTCCGCGCCGGGCGTTTCGGCGACGGTGCGGTGGAGGCCGTGGACGCGGTCGGGCGCCTGCTCGCCGAGGCTTTCCCGGCGGGTCGGGACAATCCCGACGAGTTGAGCAACCGGCCTGTCCTGCTCTGATCAGGCCTGCCCGAGGCTGAAGTACAGGGACGCTCCCTTATCGACTTCGCCTTCGGCCCAGACCTCGCCGCCGTGGCGGCGCACGATGCGCGCAACGGTGGCGAGGCCGATCCCGGTGCCGGGGAATTCGCGGTCGGTGTGCAGGCGCTGGAAGGGACGGAACAGGTTGTCGCGATAGCGCATGTCGAAGCCTGCACCGTTGTCGCTCACCACGAAGGCGGCGGTGCCTGCGTGCTGCGTGGCGGCGAAGCGGATCTGCGGGTGGTCGACCCGGCCGGTGAATTTCCAGGCGTTGCCGAGCAGGTTTTCCAGTACCGTGCGCAGCAGGCTCGGATCGCCTTCGACCTGCAGTTGCGGTTCGATGTCGACCCGGACTTCCCGCTCGGGGCTCTGCTGACGCAGTTCATCGCAGATCGCGTGGGCGAGCTGGCTGAGATCCACCGGGCGCCGCTCGAGCTCCTTGCGGCTGACCCGTGACAGGGTCAGCAGGTCGTCGATCAACTGGCCCATGCGGTGGACCGCGGCCCGGACCCGGC
>Ga0213919_1000648_pt1 | contig 14515 bp, 16 predicted proteins | sample McNCre317MG_FD_161056 | JGI IMG/M metagenome (GOLD analysis project Ga0213919, IMG submission 161056) | Freshwater microbial communities from McNutts Creek, Athens, Georgia, United States - 3-17 MG | ecosystem: Environmental > Aquatic > Freshwater > Creek | place: USA: Georgia | collected... | reverse complement strand
GCCCGGCGCGGGCGGGGAGGAATAAGGCCGACGGAAAGCCGCCAACGCCTGCTTCCCCGTGCATCCCGCTTCAACTGGACGGGGCCGGCGATTTTGTAAGTGTCCTTTGCCAAGGTGCTCGAGCGCCGGGCCGAGGCGTTATTCTCCGCATGCCAACTGGAGAACGAACATGAGCACCACCCCGACACGCCCCACCCTTCACCCTGCCCTGTGGGTCGCCGCCGCGTCCGTGACCGCGGTGAGCCTGGCCGGCGTCGCCAAGCTCACCGGACTGCTGCCGGACTTCGGCAACACGGCCCCCCCGCCCGAAGCGGTCGTCACCGCCCCGCCCGCCGCCGCGCCTGTCGAGCCGGTGCCACCGGCCCGGGTCGCAGCTGCCCAAGCGGCTCCCGCCGTCGTCGAACACCAGGAGCCGGCACCTGCCCCCAGGCCCGCACCAGCCCGGGCCCATCCGAAACCCTCCGCGCATCCGCAAGCTGCACCGGCCGTCGCCCACGGCAACCCGCCGCCGGCCGACGCGGTACCCGCTCCGCGCGATGCCCCGCCCCCCGCCGACAGGGCCGCACGACGCGTCGCTGACGCACCGCCTCCGGCGATCTGCCGCGACTGCGGCGTCATCGAGAACGTCGAGGCGGTCCAGCAGAAGGGCGAAGGCTCCGGCATCGGCGCGGTCGGCGGAGCGATCCTCGGCGGCGTGCTCGGCCACCAGGTCGGCGAAGGCTCCGGCAAGCAGATCGCCCGCATCGGCGGTGCAGTGCTCGGCGGTTTCGCCGGCAACGAGGCCGAACGCCGCTACCGCAGCGTGAGCCATTACCGGGTCACCGTGCGCCTCGACGACGGCAGCCGCCGTGTCGTCGAGCAGCAGAGCGAACCGTCCTGGCGCGTCGGCGATACGGTACGGATCCGCAACGGCGAGATCGTCGCCCGCGGCGCCTCCGCGCCGGCGCGCGGCAACGCCGACTTCTGACCCCCGCACGGCCGCTCACCCAGACGCCCGTCCGGCACGCCGCCGGGCGGGCGTCTGCCTTCTGAAGCCCGCCATTGCGCCCCGGCGGCTCCTGTCTATGCTGTAAAAGGTTGCGCCACCGCAGCCCTTTCAAGGACAGACCGCGATGACTTCCTTCCTGCCGCTGATCGAAGCCTTCCTGGCCCTCGCGCTGACCATGCTGGTGCTGACCACCGGCGTCTCCTCGCTGGCCGGCACCTGGCAGAGGGCGCTGCGCGCCCGCGCCCGGGGACTGCGCTCGCTGCTGCAAGCCTTCTTCCACCTCGCGCTGCGCGACTACGCCTCGCCCACGCCCGCCAGCGTGGCCCGCTTCGTCGGCGAGATGAGCCTGCAGCCGCAGCTGCTCGCCGACATCGCGGTGCTTCCCGACGACGCGGCAAAGGAAGGCCGCTACCTCGCACTACTACCCGACCTGGCCGGGGCGGATCAGCAGAACCTCAGCTGGGGCGCCGCCTGGGCCTCGCGGAGCCGGACGCTGGACACCCTCAGCGAGGAGGAATTCAAGACCCGCTTCCGCGCCTCGACCATAGGCCGGGCGATGGCGCAAACGCTGCCCGCGGTGGACTTCGACGCAAAGCTGGCAGACCTCCACACCCGTTTCGTCGCCTACGGCCACGCGGCGACGGAGGAATTCGCGCGCAACGCGCGCCTGCACAGCACCGTCTTCGCGCTGCTGCTGGCCCTTGGCGCCAACATCGACGCCTTCAACCTGCTCGAGACCTATCTCGCCAACCCGGCCCTGAGGGCGGCGGTCATCGAGAAATACGAGAAAATCGGCACCGCGCCGGCGACACCGCCCGCGCAGACCGGCAGCGCCACCACCCCGGTCCAGCAGATCGAAGACCTGCGCGCCTTCGCTGCCGATCTGGCGGGCAAGGACGCCCAGGCGCTCAGGCTCATCGACGACAAGGCCCGGCTGGCCACCAATGCGGTCCAGGCGTCGCAGACCGCCTACGACGAAGCCCGCCAGGTCGTCACCGACGCGACGACGAACTTCCCGGTGGGCTGGGATCGCTACCCGGGCTGCGCGCCAAAAGGCGACACGCAGCGCTATGCCGACCCGCGCTGCGCCGGCATCCGGATCGGGGATCGCGACGCCTCCCTGGCCGAACGCATCGGCCACGCCTTCAGCGAGGACGGCCGGCAGGCCTGGCGCTGGCTGATCGGCGTGTTCCTCACCATCGTGATGCTGGGCCTCGGCGCCCCGTTCTGGATCCAGACCGTCAACGGCCTGCTGCGCGCCCGCGATCTCGTCCGCAGCGGCAGGCAGGCCGGCGCCGGCACGCCGGGCAAGCCGCCCGCATCGGACGGCTGAGGCATCCCGGCGGCGGCCCGGGTCTCGGGCGCAACAGCCTTTACAGTCCCCGGTCCAGCCGGGCCAGCACCATGTCCCGCCCCATGGTTTCCAGCACGGCGTCGATCGCCGGCGTCTGCGGCTGGCCGAGCAGCACCACGCGCAGCGGGATCGCCACCTGCGGCATCTTCATGCCGTGGGCGGTGCAGGTTTCCTTGATCGCCGCGGACAGCGCGGCCTTGTCCCAGGCGGCCTCGGCCAGCTTGCCGCGCAGCGTGGCGAGCGCCGCGCGAGCGGCGTCCGTCAGATGCTGGGCGAGCAGTTCCGGCGCCGGGTGCAGGTCGATGTAGAAAGGCTCGGCGGCGTCGGCCAGTTCGTTCAGCGTCGCGACGCGATCCTTGTACAGCGCGATGACCGCCTCGAGGGCCGGGCCGGCCTCCGGATTCACCTCGCGGCGGGCGAGCCGGCGCGACACGTCGGCGGCCAGGCGCGCGTTGTCGGTCTGCTTGATGTAGTGGGCGTTAAGCCAGTTGAGCTTTTCGGTGTTGAACTGGGCGGCAGACGGGGTGATGTGGTCGAGGTCGAACCACTCCACCAGCTGTTCGCGGCTGAAGATCTCGTCGTCACCGTGGCTCCAGCCCAGGCGGGCCAGGTAGTTGATGACGGCTTCGGGCAGGTAGCCGTGGTCGTCGTACTGGGTGACGCTGACCGCGCCGTGGCGCTTGGAGAGCTTCTGGCCGTCGTCGCCGAGAATCATCGACAGGTGGGCGTATTGCGGCACCTGGGCACCGAGCGCCTGCAGGATGTTGATCTGGCGCGGGGTGTTGTTCACGTGGTCGTCGCCGCGGATGACCTGGGTGATGCCCATGTCCCAGTCGTCGACGCAGACGCAGAAGTTGTAGGTCGGCGTGCCATCGGCGCGGGCGATGATGAGGTCGTCCAGTTCGGCGTTGGCGATCTCGATGCGGCCCTTGACCAGGTCGTCCCAGGCCACGACGCCGTCGGCCGGGTTGCGGAAGCGGATCACCGGCTGCACACCGGCCGGCGGCTCGGGCAGCCGCTTGCCCGGCTCGGGGCGCCAGCGGCCGTCGTAACGGGGCTTCTCGCCGCGGGCGCGCTGGGCCTCGCGCAGCGCGTCGAGCTCCTCCGGCGGCATGTAGCAGGGGTAGGCCGTGCCGGCGGCCAGCATCTGCTGGATGGCCTCCTTGTAACGGTCCATGCGCCGCATCTGGTAGAACGGGCCTTCGTCCCAGTTCAGCTCGAGCCAGCTCATGCCGTCGAGGATGGCCTGGACTGCCTCCGGCGTCGAGCGGGCCACGTCGGTGTCCTCGATGCGCAGGATGAACACGCCGCCGTGGCGCCGCGCGTAGGCCCACGAGAACAGCGCCGTGCGCGCCCCTCCGATGTGCAGGTAGCCGGTCGGGCTGGGGGCAAATCGGGTGCGAACGGGGTTGCGGTCGGTAGAAGCCATGGCGTGAGTCCGGAAAAGCGTAAAACCCGGCACTCTAACACGCTGCAGGATAATCCTGCAATAACAAAGACTTGCAATCGCTTGTCTTGAGCACGTACCCAGAAATGTACTCCAATGTGCCCAGGGTCCACAAGCACTTTTTGGCGGAAATTTTGAGGCCCCACCTCTCGCAGCGCAAAGCGGTCTTCCCCCCTCCACCCCGCCAGAACACCACCAGCGCCCCGCCGAACACCTTCAGGCCCTTAGGGCGCCCGGCAAAGCCTATTGGCGTGGCCTTGGTGCGGTCCTCCTCCTCGTCCCGCCCTTCACCCTCGGCGTGTCCGAATCCGACCGTTATCGGACACCCTCGGCGCACCCTGTACGGAACATAGCTTGACAGGGTATTGAACAGGGGTGAAGATTCGGACACCACTATCGGACACCTTCAGGAGCCCTCACCATGTCTTCCCGCGTCTTCGCTTACTGCCGCGTCTCCACACAGGACCAGACCACCGATAACCAAGTCCAGGAAATCAGGACCGCAGGCTTCAACCTGGAAGACCGCCGCATCTTCCGGGAAGTCGTAAGCGGCTCCCAGGAGGCCAAGCAGCGCCCAGGCTTCTCCAAGCTATTGGAAAAGCTGGATCAAGGGGACGTGCTCATCGTCACCAAGCTAGACCGCCTCGGCCGCAACGCAATGGACGTGAGAGCCACTATCGAAGCCCTCGGGGAGCTAGGCGTTAGCGTGCATTGCCTCGCACTCGGGGGAATGGACCTCACCAGCCCGGCCGGGAAAATGACCATGCAAGTCCTTGCCGCCGTGGCGGAGTTCGAGCGGGACTTGCTGATTGAACGGACGCAGGCGGGGCTTGCCCGTGCGAAGGAGGAAGGCAAGGCCATAGGGCGCCCCGGAGCCCTCACAGAGCCCCAGCAGGAGGCCGTAAGGGACCGCCTGAGCAAAGGGGAAAGCGTGTCGGCCATCGCGAAGGAGCTAGGGACGAGCCGCCAGACGATCATGAGGGTTAGGGACCGGGCGCCGGTGGCTTCGGGCGCGTAAGTGTGGCTCCCTGTTTTGTTCGGCTCCGTCTTCAGGGGCGGTCTTCACGGCCCTGCCGATAAGATGCAAATGTCTTAACCCCACCTCTAGCAGAATTGCCGCCACGAACCCGAGTACATCACCCGCGGCCGGGAAATCGCACGACTGGCTAATGAAGCAGTGGTGGCGAAGTACAGGGCGGGGCTTGAACCGTCCGCGGCGGACGCCTCTGTATCGACCCTTCCATCGGCAGTGAATCCGCAGGGCGCCTTCAGTTTCCCTCCCACGCCCGCCCTTCCGAGCCCCCGCCCGGCAGTCTTCAGCGAAGCGGGTCAGGGTGTCGGACCCACCACGATGAGCAGCCGCGAGATTGCCGACCTCGTGGAGGCCCGCCACGACAACGTGAAGGTGACCATCGAACGGCTGGCGGGGCGCGGGGTCATCTCACTCCCTGCAATGCAGGAAGTCAAAATCCAACGCGAATCGGAGTCCCGAGTTTTCGGGGCTCCTACATGAGCGCCCAAAACAAGCCCATGCCGGAGAGGGGTATATCCAGAAATGGACACACCCCCAAAACGGCCAGCAATACGACGAGTACGCCCTCCCCAAGGACCTCACGATCACCCTCGTGTCCGGCTACAACGTGACCATGCGGCACCGTATCGTGACCCGCTGGATGGAGCTGGAAGGTCAAGGACAGCCGGCCCCCGCCTTCGCTATCCCTCAGACCTTCTCCGAGGCCCTGCGGTTGTCTGCAGACCTCCAAGAGGCCAACGAGAGGCTACTCGGCGAGGTCCATTCGCTCGGCGCGAAGAACGCTGTACTGGCCCTTGAGAACACCGAGCTGGCCCCCAAAGCTGCCACCCTGGACACCATCGCAGGCGACAACGGCCGGAGTCTCACGCAGTTTGTAAGGACTCTGAAGGGCGTCAATCAGAGCATCAAAACTACTTGACAGAACCGATTTCCATTGATCTAGGAAAGTGAGGAAAGAAGCCAGAAATATGCCTTATTTCCCTTATAAATCATGTACTTACGTAAGAATGACCGGGATAAACCCCACCTATAGCAAGAGGCCCAAGTAAGATTCCCTGAAGATTCATCTAGAGACTGTCTTAGTAAAGAAGACCAGTAAAGAAGTAATGACTTCAGATGCTCTTTAAGAAGCCTTACCTCATCGCCTCTTGCTTCCCTGGTCACCTAATCGCCCCCGACCTACCCCGGCCACCTCCAGGCCTAACCGTCCCATCAACCTCATGAGGGAATCCGGTATTGCAACCTTCACGGTCTGACCTGGAGAAGCCACCCACCACCATGAACAACAACACCCATCAACCCTAGCGTGCTGCCCTTGTGGCGGCCGGTCATCAACCTACGTCACAAGGAGAACACACTACATGAACGACATTCACACTCACGCCGGCATCGAAGGCCAGCAAGTGACCCGATTCACCCCAGGTCAGCCCTCACAGGCCCCGGCAGACATCCCGCGTGTCACCATCGGCAACATTCAGGGCGTTGCCCGCTACACCCACGGCCAGGACGACAGCGCCGCAGGCTCCGGTATCCCTGCGCCCCGTCATTCCTCTGAAAACCGCGTCCATACCGGACACCTCAGCTACATCCACGGCATGCAGCAAGGCCCGGAAGCCACCGTCACCCGCAACACCGCCGCGGACCTTGCTCCCGCCTCGGGGGGCATCCTCGCCACCCTTCGCAACAACGCAGGCTTCCCCACTGCCAGGGTCGGCCCCAATGCCACCGTCGAGCTTCCGGGCATGGGGCGCACCTCGGTGAAGGTAGCGGCCAACCTCGGCTTTCTCACCCTCACGGCAGACGGCCGCTATGTGGAGGCACAAGGAGGAGCACAGGGAAACGCTGAAGGCGGTCTGCAAGCCCAGGGCTCCCAGGCGCAGACCGCCGAGAACGGCACCGGCGAGCAGGACAACAACAACGGCAACGCAGACACGCCTGACGGACTCTTCCCCGAGCTTGTGGAACGGGCTTACGCCGAGCACATCGCGGACATTCCCCAGGGCACCTATGATTCCATGCTGGCCTCGGCAACGGTCATGCTTGGAGAGGGTCAGGACATGGAAAGCATTGTCAATGCCCTTGCCCGCAAGTCCGCGGCATCCATGTCAATGGAACCTTCCCAGGCCGCCGAGCATATCCAGGCCGGTTATGAAACCTTCCTGAGTCAGGCCAACGCCCATATCAAGGCGGCCGGCATCACCGCCCCTTCCGACCTCTTCGAATGGGCGCGGGAGAACAGCCCGGAAGCCCTCCGCCAAGCCCTTCAAGGGCAACTCTTCGGGCGCAGCATGAAGGGATACACGGACTTGATGAACAGCTACTTCGACAACGTTCCCCCGACCCTGGAAGCCCTGCAGAAAGGCGGAGTCCCGACCAAGGAGCAGGGCGGAAAGACCTTCGTCCAACTCCGCGGCGCCTGGATGTCCCTGGACGCAGCCGTCAAGGCCCGTCTCGTATGAAGACCGCGCCGACCAAGAGCCACCACAGAGCCCCGCAGAAGCCCGTAGAGCATCCCGCGAAGGGCGCCCGCCGGGAATGCAGGGGCATCCCTCCGCTTCGCTCCAAGGCCCGCTAAGGCCTTCTCAACTCCATGACAACCTTTGACCTTAACTCCCGCCCCGATGCTCTCGTCCGGGACACCACCAACCCCAACTCGAAACGCTGCGAAATCGTCTTCCAGCCCTTGCGGTCCTGCCGCTCCCTGGAGCCCGGCGATTGCCTCACGGTGACCCTACAGGCGCCCGATTGGGCGCGCTCCGTCGTCGCCCTGCAGACCTCCGACCCCAGCACTCCGCAGGGCGTAATGGCCCTGGAAGTCGGAGGCTTGGACATTCAAGGCGCAGGCGCAGCCCTGCCCATTTATCCAGGCACCAGCAACGCAGGGCGCAGCATCCGGGGCGTCATCGTCTCCGATAGCGTGCGCCTACGCCTCACCCTCACCCGCATCCCGTCCGCCCTGGACCTGCGCATCATCTTCCTGGATCACTGACCACATGACCGACACCATCAGCACCGCCGGCCTTTTGGGCCTCGGCATCCCGCTAGAGCCCGCCCAGGAGGCCCCGCAGCCGGCCTTCATCGGTCTGGAGCCGGAAGACTTCCGCGCTCCCGGCGGAGCCTTCATCAACGCCGACCGCCTCGCCGTGCGCGAGGACTTCTAACCACCCTCAACCATCAAAGAAAGGAGCCCGTCACATGCACGCGGAGCTATTCACCTTCACGCCCTTCGCCTCCAACGGTGACGGGTTCAACCTCTCGGCCACCGTCAAGGACGGCCAGCCCTGGTTCATCGCGGCGGATGTCTGCCGCTCCCTCGGCATCAAGAACGCATCGCACGCTATGGCGCGTCTTGATGATGACGAGAAGGCCCTACAAAAATGTATGACCTTGGGCGGCGCCCAGGAGGCGTACATCATCAACGAGTCCGGCCTTTACGCCCTGGTCTGCGCATCGTCTTCCTGGATCACTGATAAACATGACCGACACCACACAAGGCACCTTAGAGGCCCTGGAGGAGCCCGCACCCGACGCCCCCGCGGCCACCTTCATCGGCCTGGAGCCGCTAGGCCACCATTCCAGGCCCTCTACGGGGCCACTGATAGACCGCCGGGACGGCATGAGGGCCACCCTTCGGTGGCATCCTAACGCCCGTCTCCAAGGCCTCTAGGCGCCTCCGCAGGGCCTCACCCTTGGCGGTCAGACTGACCCATAGCTGCCGGCCATCCTTGGCGGTCTTCACCAGTCCCCGGCCCTGGATACTCCGCCCCAGCCCGTCGCCAAGGATGGACAGGTCATAGGGCGCCGCCCCCAGTTGCTCCGCAGGGACGGCCCCAGGCGCCCCGGCCAGGGTCATCAAGGCCGATACCTGCGCCAGGGACAATTCCCGCCCCCCCAGTTCATCAGTGAGGAGCCGAATAGACTCCCGCACCGCGATAGCGAGCAGGGCCATTAAACGGCCTCCTGTGCGGTCTTCCGGGCTTCCGTGGTCAGCACCCACAGACGGCCCCGATAGGCCACCTCCAGACCGCTCCCATCCTCATAGGCCAGGACGGCATCGGACAGCCGGCGGGTCGTCATCCAATCCGGCCCGGCCTCTTCCAGGACGACGCGGAGGGAAGGGGACAGGACGGCGCCAGCGAGGGACACGAAGGCACGGAGGGCAGCGCGGGAGATGATGGATTGCATGGTGTGATTTCCTTTTCAATGGGCGTGATTGGATACAGGCCCGCCCCTGCCCGAGAGGCGGTCTGAAGATGAATCGAAAGGGGATTGCTAGGCGGTCAGCCGCCCGGCTTCTTGAAGCGGGACACGTAAGGCTTCACGCCTGACAGGTCCAGCCCGCGATGGGAAATAAGGTTGATGACCTTCGCCAGCGTGGGAACGAGATGTTCCCCATAGCCGTCGTGGGAGTCCTTCTGAGCGCCCCGGCCGTCCCGGTCGGTATGCCCGAGAATCTGCCGCTCCTCGTCTTCCCGGATGCGCTGTTGCCGCAGGTCGGTGATAACGGAATGGCGGAATGAGTGCATGGGGCTGATCGTCGCATCATCAATCCCCGTGACCGTCCGAATGTAGGCACTCCACCAAGAGCCCCAGGCGGCGCCGTACTGGTTGAGCTTGTTCGGATTGAGCAATGGGAAGAGGTGACCGCCCCCAGCCCTGCGGCGGTCTTCCACGAACTCCAGGAAGCCCAGGCGGATCAACTCACGATGCAGCGGGACGGCCCGCCGGGATTCGTCCGTCTTGAGCTTCCCATCCTCGTCAAGTGGATCGATTGCAAGGTAAGGCACGCCCGCTTCAGCCCTCACCCGGTCCGTGGCAAGCTGCGCTAACTCTTCCCGCCGGGCGCCCGTGAAGACCGCCAGCAGGGGAAGCCAGAATGCAGCCTCACCCTTGCCACGCTGCGGCCGGTCACCATTTGTGAAGACACCAGCACCAAAGACCGCCGCCAACTCGGCGGGCTTGTATCCCCTGCGCTTCCTGTCCCTGGATTCCTTCGGCAGTTCCACGTCAGCGGCCGGGTTGTCCGCCCTCCACTTCGCCTTCACGGCCCTTGCAAGCAATGCCCGGATGATGGCGCACTCTTTCTTGATCGTCGCCGGGCTCTTCCCCTCGTCCATGCGCCCCCGGACAAACGCCTTCATGTCGTCTTCCGTGATTGTCTCGGCGTAGCGGTCTGGATACTTGCCCTCGAAGAGCTTCACGGCGGCCGTGTAGATAGTGACGGTTCCCGGTGAAGGCTTGGTGAAGGTCTGCCAATCCGCCAGCGTTTCAGACAAGCGGTGCATCTTCGGGGGCGGCACATGCGCATCTTCGGCGGGGGGAAGGCTTGCACGGGGGGAAGGGTTAGGGGTTGCGTCAAGCTCATACGACACCCGCCGCCGGATGACCTCCAGCACCTCCAGAGCAGCCCGCGCGAAGGCCCCACCAACGGCCCTAGAAACGTTCTCAGGGACTTCCACGCCGGCCCCTGCGGCTACCCCTGCCACCTTCAAGCGACGCAGCCCAAGGCCCGTAAAGTGCCCTAGCGCGTCCTCTTCGCAATCGAAGTACGCGGCCCGCGCCTGCGCCTCGTCAATCCCCAGGAAGCCCGCACGGCGGGTGACAGACTGCCCATCGGCAGGGGTAGGACGCTGATTCAGGAATCCCAGGCTTTCATCAGCCGCCAGCAGTTCCAGCTTATACCGCGTGGCCTCGTCCGCCAGGATTGCGCCTATCTGCTGCGGGCTCAGGGCCAGCGGGGCGCCCTTTACGGGCTCTTCAGAAGCCCCGGAGGACAGGCGGCGGATGCTTTGCACCTCAGCGGCGAAGTCCGCCAGGAAGCGCGCACATTCCGCCCGCGCCTCGTCTAAGTCTGCCGTCTTGGTGCTGAATGTCACGAAGCCCCGGCAGCCGTAATGCGCCCTCACATCCTCCGGGATGCGCTTCTTCAGCCGCCATTGTTCGCCGTGGCGGGATAGTTTCAGGTGTGCCATGTCTTGCGCCGTCATCTTGTGATTCTTCGGGATGTACCCAGGAATGTACCCAGGTCTGACGACTGCAAGTCCTTGATTGTGTTGTAAGTTTTTGGATTCAACGACTTACCGCTAGGGCTGCGTAAAACCCGGCATTTTACGCAAAGGCTTGCCCGATCAACAAAAAGCCCGGCGAACCGGGCTTTTTCGAGGCAGGCCGGCAGACGGATCAGACCGCCGATTCGTCCGTCTCGCCGGTGCGGATGCGCACGACCTGCTCGACAGGCATCACGAATATCTTGCCATCGCCGATCTTGCCGGTGCGGGCGGCCTTGATGATGGCTTCGACGGCCTGCTCGACCACGTCGCCGGTGACGACCACCTCGATCTTGATCTTGGGCAGGAAGTCGACGACGTACTCGGCACCCCGGTACAGCTCGGTATGCCCCTTCTGCCGGCCAAAGCCCTTCACTTCGGTGACGGTCAGGCCGGTGATCCCCACTTCGGACAGGGCCTCACGCACTTCGTCGAGCTTGAAGGGCTTGATCACGGCTTCGATTTTCTTCATCTGCGGTCTCCTGGAAACGGTGCGGCATTCTAGCCGGAAAGCCCAACGCGGCGGCGGAGCCGTTGTAGGGGCGAATTCATTCGCCCGCGGAACTCAAGCACTATGCAGGAGGCGGGGAGGAATCCACCCGGCTTCAGGCGTCCCGGTAGCGGGAGGTGATCGGATAGCGCCAGTCCTTGCCGAAGCCGCGCTGGGTCACGCGCACGCCCGGCGGCGCCTGGCGGCGCTTGTATTCATTGCGGCGCAGCATCGCGACGGTGCGATACACGTCGGCCTCCGGGTAGCCGCGGGCGACGATCTCGCGCGGCGACACGTCCTCTTCCATGTAGGCGGCGATGATCGCGTCGAGCACCTCGTAGGGCGGCAGGGAATCCTGGTCGCACTGGTCGGGCTTGAGCTCGGCCGAGGGCGGCCGGGTCAGGATGTTGTCGGGGATCACCGGGCCGCCGGGCTGGGCGTTGCGCCACGCGCACAGGCGATAGACGAAGGTCTTGTAGATGTCCTTGATCACCGCGAAGCCGCCGGCCATGTCGCCGTAAAGCGTCGCGTAGCCGGTGGCCATCTCGCTCTTGTTGCCGGTGGTCAGCACGATCGCGCCGGTCTTGTTGGACAGCGCCATCAGGATCATGCCGCGGATGCGCGACTGCAGGTTTTCCTCTGTCGTGTCTTCCGGCAGGCCGGCGAACTGCGGCGCCAGCATCACCGCGAAGGTCTGCATCGCCGGCTCGATGGCAATCTCGTCGTAGCGCACGCCGATGCGCCGGACCATCTCGCGGGAGTCGTCGAGGCTCATCTGCGCGGTGTAGGGCGAAGGCATCATCACCGCGCGCACCTTGTCGGCGCCCAGCGCATCGACGGCGATGGCCAGCGTCAGCGCCGAATCGACACCGCCCGACAGGCCGATCAGCGCGCCGGGAAAACCGTTCTTGCCGAGGTAATCGCGCACGCCGAGGACCAGCGCGTCGTACACGTCGGCCTCGATCGGCCGCGCCGCGGGCACCCGGCGCTCCTGCCAGCGCCCGTCGGCGAAATGCAGGATGGCCAGCTCCTCGGCGAACGAGCCGCCCTGCCAGGCCAGCGTGCCGTCGCGGTCGAGGGCGAAGGAACCGCCGTCGAAGACCAGCTCGTCCTGACCGCCGACCAGGTTGCAGTAGGCCACCGGCAGCCCGGTGTCGGCGATGCGCTCGCGCAGCACCTCGTAGCGCAGCTGCTGCTTGTTCATGTGGAAGGGCGAGGCGTTGAGCACCAGCAGCAGCTCGGCCCCGGCCTCGCGGGCCACGTTGGCAGCACCGGACTCCCAGACATCGGCACAGATGTTCACGCCGACCCTGACGCCCTTCAGCTCGAAGACGCAGGCCTCCTCGCCGGGCTCGAAATAGCGCTCCTCGTCGAAGACCTCATAGTTGGGCAGGCGGTGCTTGAAGTAGCGGGCCACCACGCGGCCGTCCTGGATCACCGCGGCGGCGTTGTAACGCCCGCCGCCGTGCGCCGACGGATAGCCGACCAGCGCGGTGATGCCCTGCACCTGGGCCGCCAGCTCATCCAGCGCGACCGCGCAGGCATCGAGAAAGGCCGGCCGCAGCAGCAGGTCTTCAGGCGGGTAGCCGCACAGGGCCAGCTCGGGAGTCAGCACCACGTCGGCGCCCGCGGCCTTGGCCCGGTTCACCGCATCGAGGATCCGGCGCGCATTGCCGGCGATGTCGCCCACGACACTGTTGATCTGGGCGACGGCGACGCTAAGAGGATTTTTCATGGGGCGACACTATACCGCCAACGTGTAGCATCCGGGACGGACCCCAGCCTGCTTCACGCCATGCCCAGCTTCCGCCTCCACCCCGCCCTCGCCGAAATCCCCGCCGCGCAGTGGGACGCCCTCGCCGACGGCCAGCCCTGCCTGTCCCACGCCTTCCTGGCAACGCTGGAAGGCTCCGGCTGCGTCGCCCCGCGCACCGGCTGGGTGCCGCGGCACGCCGCGCTGTGGGACGACGGGCATCTGGTGGCGGCGATGCCCCTCTACCTCAAGTCCCACTCCTACGGCGAATACGTGTTCGACTGGGCCTGGGCCGACGCCTACCGGCGCCATGGGCTGGACTACTACCCCAAGTGGCTGGCTGCGCTGCCCTTCACGCCGATTCCCGGCCCGCGCCTGCTCGGGCGGAACGCCGCCAGCCGGCGGGCGCTGATCCACGCAGTGGTGGACGCGGTGCGCGAATCGGGCGCCTCGTCCTTCCACGTGCTGTTTCCCGCCGATGAAGAGGCCGGCTGGCTCGCCGAAGCCGGGCTGGCACTGCGCCACGGCGTGCAGTTCCACTGGCGCAACCACGGCCACCGGGATTTCGACGACTTCCTGGCCAGCCTCGCCCAGCCCAAGCGCAAGAAGATCCGCCAGGAACGGCGCAAGGTCCAGGAAGCCGGTGTGCGCTTCCAGGTGCGGCGCGGCACGCAGATACGCCAGCAGGACTGGGCCTTCTTCCACGCCTGCTATTGCCGCACCTATGCCGAGCACCGCTCGACGCCCTACCTCACGCTGGCCTTCTTCGAGGACTTCGCCCGCCTCGCCCCGGACGCCTGCGTGCTGATGATCGCCGAACGCGCCGGCCGGCCGGTGGCGGCCAGCTTCTTCCTGCAGGACGCGGAGGCCCTCTACGGGCGCTACTGGGGCGCGCTCGAGTTCATCCCCTGCCTGCACTTCGAGGCCTGCTATTACCAGGCCATCGCCTACGCGATCGACGCCGGCCTCGCCCGCTTCGAAGGTGGCGCCCAGGGCGAGCACAAGCTGTCCCGCGGACTCGAGCCGGTGCGTACCCGCTCCGCCCACTGGATCGCCGAACCGCGCTTCCGCGACGCGGTGGCCCGCTTCCTGGCCGAAGAAGGGCACGGCGTTGACGCCTACCTGGACGAACTGTCGGAACGGCTGCCTTTCCGGGACACGCCTTGACCGTGGTCAAGCCGCGGCCGCGGCGGGACGCTGCGCAGCCCCCCCGCGCAGGCGCACGCCGGTTTCAGCGCGTCGCGCAGGCCGGGCGCAGCGGCGCCTCGCGGATCGGCAGGTTCACCACCGCCGCCGCCACCGCCAGCGCGATGTCGGCGTACCACATCCAGTCGTAGTTGCCGAAGGCCACCAGCGCCAGGCCGCCCAGCCAGGCGCCGAAGAAGGCGCCGATCTGGTGCGAC
>Ga0213919_1000647_pt1 | contig 14518 bp, 12 predicted proteins | sample McNCre317MG_FD_161056 | JGI IMG/M metagenome (GOLD analysis project Ga0213919, IMG submission 161056) | Freshwater microbial communities from McNutts Creek, Athens, Georgia, United States - 3-17 MG | ecosystem: Environmental > Aquatic > Freshwater > Creek | place: USA: Georgia | collected... | reverse complement strand
AGGCGGATTTACCGGATCAGGAGGAACAGGAGCTGGGGGCGGGGGCACAGGTGGAGCTGCTGCCGCTCAAGGAGCAGTTGGGTTGTCAGGTCAATCACCTGGAGGAGGGGGAAGTGGTGGATCCCACTGGAGCGGACAATTTGGAGGTGGAGGTGGAGGTGGAGCCTACGTAGAAAAGGTTTTCACGTCGATGCAAATTACTCCAGGATCAACGATCAACGATATCGTCGTTGCAGCTGGTGGAGTTTCAACCGTCTCTTCTTATAGTCGCGGTGGAAACGGTGGAAATGGTAGAGTGACTATTACCTGTGCAACTGCAGGAACACCACCAGTTAATGATCGTTCGATTGTTTTTCAAAACTCAGGAAACTATGGAGCGAATTCACTCTTTGTTTATTCTTCAGATGGAAAAGTTGGTATAGGAACGGCCTCTCCATCAGAATTGCTGGAAGTTTCAGGCAATGTGAAAGCAACGGCTTTCATCTCAACTTCAGATGAAAGATTAAAAGAAAATGTAAGGCCTGCGGAAGGTTTGAGCAAAGTTTTAAAATTAAAAGGTGTACAATACGATTGGATAAAAAATGGTTTTCATGATTATGGTTTAATCGCGCAAGCAGTGGAATTAATTTTTCCATCAGCGGTAGTAACGGATGCAAATACTGGTTACAAAGCAATTAAGTATCAAAACCTGATTTCACCAATTATAGAATCTGTAAAAGAACTCTATCGAATGATTGTGGGAACTAATGAGGAAGTTAAAACTTTAAAGCGCAAGGTTGCTACAATTGAAGAAAAAAATAATAAGCTAGAAAAAGAGAATGCTTATTTGAAAGAAAAATTTATCTCCCTTGAGGAAAGACTTAATAAGTTAGAGAAAACTAAGAAATAATTTGAGGAATTATGAAAATTAAAATTCTAAAATTACTTTTTTTAAGTTTATTAACAATGATGATTGCCAACCATAGTTATGCAGGCGTGTGTACTTCAGGAGCTCCAGATTTTGCGACTGGATCAGATGGAATGATTAAGTTTGTAAATAGTGATATGATGTACTGTAATGGTACCGATTGGGTTTCATTGAAGCCTGATGGTGCAACTACTAGTGGTCCATGCAGTCAGCAAGGAAGAATTGACGGTGAATTTTTTTGTGATGGAATCAATCTCTATTCAATTGTTGCTACCGTCGCTCCTGACCAAACGACTAACGCTCCCATATCTGTTAGTGCTAATAATGGTATTTCTTTTTTTAATGGAAGTATGAATATTAAATCAAACGGAGTTTGGAAGTTAGCTGGTTCATGCGTAAATAATTGCTCTGGAACATCGATATCTCTACTATGTACAGGTAAAAAGCAGGCACAGTGCACTGCGACTGTAGGGTGTTACTGGACTGATCCAGCTAGTTTAGTTGGACCATGGGGATGTAATGAGGATGGCTATTCAACTGAGCCTGTAATCCTAGATGGAATCTAGTTTTTTGCAATAAGTCAGTTTGACTCAATTATATTTGATTGATACAAACTTCTGTATGACAACAAAAACAAATGACACAAAAGAAGTTTCTAAAGATCATCAAGAAAATGACCTCTCTCACTCAATGGTTCATTACTTACTCACCATTCACAAATTAAAAGAAAATAGAGGTTTCGCCCGTGTGACAGATATTGCAAAAGACTTAGATCTTACCAAAGGATCTGTCTCGACAATGTTAAATAATTTAAAAAAACGAGGACTTATTCAAGAAGAAGACGAATGTAAATTTGTTATTCTCACTGAAGCAGGCCACGACGAAGTTCATCGTATTCTCTCTGCTCGCACACTTCTTTATTATTTCTTGCGAGATTTTGTTGGAGTTGATGAAGTCACAGCGGAGAAAGATTCATGTCAAATGGAGCACCTCATGAGTCCGCAAACAAGTGAGCGCTTTTTTAATTTTATGAAAACCTTGGCTTGTTCGTGTGAAGATTTAGAAAAAAAAGGATTACTCCCTAAGTCCTTTCAATTTAAAACTACCCTTGACTTATGTGCCTATAAAACTGCAGATGAATTTATTCACCACCAAAAAGGTGACAGCCATTTAGAAAGTGATAGATAATAATTCAACCATGGCCCCATAGATAAAAGCTATTAGGTAAAAGATAGTTTTTATTCTATGATCTCTATAGGAAATGAGGAGACATTTATGAACATCTTACTTACAAAATTTAAAACACCAATTGAAACTGTTCCCTTTAATGAAATAAAGCCTAGTGATTTTATGCCAGCTTTAAAAGAGGCGATTACTATTGCTAAAAAAAGAATTAGCGACATTAAAAATAATCCAGAAAAAGAAACATTCGCCAACGTGGTTGAAGCTCTAGAAAATTCTGGCCCAGAAGTTGAACTCATCGCGGGAATTTTTTTCAATCTTCACTCTGCTGAAACTAATCCTGAAATTCAAGCTATTGCTAAAGATTTTTCTCCTCTTTTAACTGAGTATGGAAATGACATTAGTCTTGATAATGAACTCTTTTTAAAAATCAAAAAAGTTTGGGACAACAAAGACTCTTTTAAATTAAATCCAGAGCAACTCATGCTTTTAGAAAAAAGCTATAAAAGTTTTGTAAGAAACGGAGCTTTATTAAGTGACAGCGATAAAGAAATCATGAGAGATCTTTCAACCAAACTTTCAACTTTAGGTTTAAAGTTTGGCGATCATATTCTAAAAGAGACTAATGATTTTTTCATGCTAGTTGAATCGACTGAAGATTTAAAAGGCTTACCTGCTGATGTTGTTGAAGCAGCAGCACTTACTGCTAAAGAAAAAGGGCACGAAGGAAAATGGGCTTTTACCCTACAATACCCAAGTGTCATTCCTTTTTTAACTCATGCAAGTAATCGCGAGTTGAGAAAGAAACTATGGATGGCGAATTCCACTAAAGGATTTAAAGACGGTGAAACTGATAACAAGTCAGTTGCAAGAGAAATTGCGAAACTTAGATATGAAAAAGCAAAACTATTAGGCTATGAATCTCATGCACACTTCATTTTAGAAGAGAGAATGGCCTCTAACCCACAAACGGTTTTTTCCTTCATGGAAAATATTGTCAACCACGCTACTCCGGCAGCGGTAAAAGAAACGGAAGAACTTAAGGCATACGCCAATAAATTAGATAATATCGATGATTTACAAAAATGGGATACCGCTTATTATGCTGAAAAATTAAAAAACGAAAAATTTCAAGTGAACGATGAAATGCTTCGCCCATATTTTAAATTAGAGAATGTTATTTCCGGTGTCTTCCAAGTAGCAACAAAACTTTATGGACTGACTTTCAAAGAACGTAAAGATATTCCAGTCTATCATGAAGATGTAAAAACCTATGAAGTCCTCGATGAAAATGGAAATCACGTTTCAGTTTTCTACGCTGATTTTCATCCAAGAGCAGGAAAAAGAAATGGTGCTTGGATGACGAGCTTCAGAGGGCAAAAAATTTCAAACAATACCAACGTAAGACCCCATGTGGCCATCGTTTGTAATTTTACTAAGCCAACGGCAACGAAGCCATCGCTTTTAGGTTTTGATGAAGTGACGACACTTTTCCATGAGTTCGGCCATGCTCTACATGGAATGCTAGCTAATACTCAATACGAAACCTTATCAGGAACCAATGTTTATTGGGACTTCGTAGAGCTTCCTTCGCAAATTTTAGAAAATTGGGCCTACGAAAAAGAATGTCTAGATTTATTTGCTGAGCATTTCGAAACGAAAGAAAAAATTCCAGCAGATCTCATTAAAAAAATTAAAGACTCATCTAGTTTTCTTGAAGGGAGAGCCACTCTAAGACAAATGAGCTTCGCAACCATTGATATGGCCTGGCACTCAAAAAATCCTTCAGACGTTTTAGACATCGAAGCTTTCGAATCAAAGCTTACGTCTAAAATGGATTTTTTACCTACGCCTAAAGGTGCTACTATCTCAACTTCGTTCTCACATATTTTTGCCGGTGGATACTCAGCTGGTTACTATTCATATAAGTGGGCCGAAGTTTTAGATGCAGATGCCTTTGAGTTCTTTAAAGAAAAAGGTATCTTTAATCGTGAAGTCGCAAATAAATTTAAAGACAATGTTTTATCTAAAGGTGGAAGTAGACACCCAATGGATTTATACGTATCCTTTAGAGGACAAAAACCTAATCCAGATGCTTTACTAAGGCGAGCTGGATTACTTTCAAAGTAGGGTTATTATATGATTGGAGCTCAGATCGTACTAAAATGTATTTTATTAGCAAAATTTCAAACTATCGTTCTTGAAGCTCCAGTCGATGAATATGCAAGTGCAAACATAAACAGAGTTCATAATGGATTTCATTTTGTTGGGAATGTTTTTGAAGGAAAAATTAACTTTGTCATGATTGAAAATGTTGCAAAAGAAATTAAAACTATGTCTTTTTCATATCGAGGTAATGAACAAAGAAGTTTAAGTACAAAACTTGATATTAAAAATGAGCAAGCGACGCTTGATTGTGAATTGAATTAAAATTTATGAATCTTATCTGCATTGACTTGTAAAACTGTGAGATCATTATTTTCCATTTTAAATAAAACTCTTATTCCTTCACTCAACCTAACTGTGTAATGGTCTTTCGTATGCATTTCTTCCATTCGCCATTTGCCAGGATTGGCATAAAGTTTTTTTATTCCAGAACGATCGACCATAATTCCAAGAAATTCTTCATAATGTTTTCGTATTGAAGGAGCTAATCCTGAAATTTCCTTATCAGCTCTTTTTGTTGTTGAAAAATTAAAACGATTGTTAACTTCTGCACTGAGAGAGGCAACTGGAGCTGCAGGAGGGGAAGCATCAACGCCATTTTTTTTTAATAATTCAGTTAAGGTTCGATCATTTAATTTTCCATTACCAGAAAGCGCAGCATACTCATCCCAAAATTTTTGATTATTATATAAAGTTGGATTATCTAAATGTTTTAATAAATCACAACGTAATCCTGCTAGAAGATTTAGTGGAGAAAAAATAATTAAAAATAGAATTAGATATATTTTTTTAAATTGCACAGCTCAATGAATCCCTTGCAGCATCTGCTGGTATTTTGTAATTATTAAATTGTTCCAATAATCTTTTAAGTCTAGTTAATTTAGGTAGAAATGTAGTAAGTAGTTTAGATGCTCCAGCCGCAAGCCCGGCTCCAGTGAGCATAGTGACTGCTCCAGCTGCTAATTCACCAGATGCTTGGCAAGCAATATCTAGTTTTAAATTAATATCTAAATGTGTGAGGCTATGAAATAGACTTTGTACTTCAGCAGAAAAATTTGTTGCTAACTTATAAAGCTCACTAAAAGATTTTTTAATTTCCTGCCAAAGTAAAATTGGATCATCTTTAAGTTTCATAAAAAAATCATAGGAAGATGTCATTTGATTTTTCATTCCTTCAAAGGCAGTCACTAAGCACTGCCTAACTTTATCTGAAATTAATGAATTACTAATATTTTGATCTAGGGCTTTAATGCTTCCGAAATCATCTTTTGCTTTCTCTCGACAATCGATTTCTGATTGAGCTGAAGCACTGCTAATAAAAAAATCAAACGGATTAAAAGTAACTTCTTTTTCTTTGAATAAATTTTTAGTTAATTCTTTAACTTGAAGCGTGTTAAATCCAAAGAAAGCGATGCTAGCACTTTCTGTATGAAAGAGAATTAAATCTTTATCGACTAAAATTTTAAATTGTTTTTCAGTAGGTGCAATGATTTGAGTGCTAATAAAAATGAGTTTTTTGTCCACGGGAGAAAACAAAACTTCGTCGGCGTGAATGAAAGGAAGTTCTCCCTTTGGAGATTTAGAGAATCGAAGAAAATTTTGTTCCTCAAATTTTTTACTTAATTCATAAAGTGCAAGATTAAATGGGGATCGATTTGAAGGTTTGACCGAATAAGAAAATTTAAGATCCTGGGCATTTAAGTTTTGAAAGATGGTATAAATAAATAGGATTGTTATTTGTATAAAAATACGCATATGTTTGATCATAACAGACAGAGGATAATGATCAAGGCTGTCAGAAAATGCAGTTTTCTATGGCAATTTTTCTTTTAATCTCAAAGCGGCTTCCTCGTATTCCTTGATAAGCCTATGGGTAATTTCTGCCACTGATGAAATTTTATTGGTAAATTCAATAGAAGGTCCAGCACACCAAACAGTTTGATAAGTTGCTGAGAAAGCCGCTTTTTCAATGGCCTTCATGCCTTTGTAATAGGTGAGCATTTTTGCATATTTTTTTATTTGCTTATTTTGATTGAGAAAAGACTCTAGAAAATTTTGTTCAGTTCCAATTTTTTTGACGTATGGTGTGTTGATGACAGTGCAGGGGCTCCCTGAGATTTTTGTTGTCATAACAATATCTTTTGCTCCGAAATTGACAGCAGCTTCTTTATACTCTTTTGATACACCAGATTCAGTCGTTGCAATGTAAGGTGAGCCAATGGAAACGCCTTCTGCTCCTAGAGCAAGGACACTTAATAGTCCTGTTCCCGTACCAACTCCACCAGCTGATATAACGGGAATTTTCACGGCGTTCATTAACATTGGAACCAATATTGAAGGAGCAATTTTACCAGCATGTCCTCCGGCACCAGAGTTAACAGCTATCACGGCATCAGCTCCAAGAGATTCAACTTTTTTTGCATACTCAACATCAACCACGTCACAAAGAATTTTAACACCTAATGGTTTTAACTTTTTTATCGTGACTTCTGGTGAGCCCAAAGAAGTAATAATAAAAGCAGGCGGATGCTTAGCGAGTATTTCAAGATGTTTATCAAGGTGAATATTTGACTTATTCACTATGAGATTAACGCCAAATTTACCATGGCATTCATTTTTAAGTTCAATCATTCCTTTTTCAAACTCTTCGGGAGTTCTGAAATTAAGCGAGGGTATGCAGCCAATAAATCCGTTTTTATAAGCCTCAATGAGCATTTTATTATTAGAAACAAGAAACATGGGGGCGAGTATGAGGGGATATTTAATATCGAAAGTTTTAGTGAGCCAGGTAGAAATCATAATCCTCGTCCTTGGAAAGTTTCTCAATCTGTGAATTCTTAAAAAAGAATACTTAATAATTTTCATTCTAAGAAGTAAGAAGTGAAAAGAATAGAAAATTAGACAAATGAAGTGAAAAGGTTAAGACTTTTATTAATCACGGATGATTAAACAACTCAAGGATTGGTTAAATGAAAGCATTAAAAACATTTTCGGTGGCCTTAGCAATGATTGCTATTCCAACGATTTCACCGAGCGCTATCGAATCACGTTCAGTCTATATTTCCATAGACTCGGACGCGCTTAACTTCACAGAGAAAACATTTAAAAGCAGAATCGAAGAAGTTGAAACAAAAGACGGAATCAGCATTGTAAAAATAGACGAAGAGGCTCTTCCTTGGCTTTCAATGCTCATGCATAAAGAATTTAAGCGTTGTGGTGGATTCATGCTTCACGACGACATTCAAGACGCAGAAGAATTACTAAACTCTCAAGATGGAGCTCAGTTATTTGCAAAAAATAATACATTTGCAAATTACGCAATCGATCAAGAAAATCTTGTGAAACCCTTAGTGGCCGAAATCAACAGTAATAATATTTTTGATATGATTACTAAACTTTCTTCATTTAAAAATCGTTATTACAAAGGTGACAGTGGAAAACAATCGGCCGCATTTATCAAAGATACTTGGACTGGATTAGTCAAAGGCAGAACTGATGCGACAGTAGAATACTTTCCTCATTCGCAATGGGATCAGCCTTCAGTCATCTTGACTCTTAAAGGTGCTTCGAGTGACGTGATTGTTTTAGGAGGTCACCAAGATTCAATCAATGGATCTTTTGGTGGAGCAACAGCAACAGCTCCTGGAGCGGATGATAATGCCTCTGGAATTGCCACTGTCACTGAAGTTATTAGAGTTTTAACAGCAAGCTCTTACCAGCCACAAAAAACAATTAAATTTATGGCCTATGCCGCGGAAGAAGTTGGTCTTTTAGGATCAAAAGAAATCGCCACGCAATTTAAGAAAAATAACGTGAATGTCATTGGTGTTATGCAATTAGATATGACTAATTTTCAAGGAACGAAAGCTCTTGATATCGTCATGATGAGAGACTACACGAATGATGATCAAAATAATTTTGTTGGCGCCATCATTGATCGTTATGTTCCAGGTGTAAAATGGGGCTTTGATAAATGTGGCTACGGATGCTCTGATCATGCTTCATGGCATGCTCAAGGTTACCCAGCTTCGATGCCTTTTGAAGCGAATAAGAATGACATGAACCGCAACATTCACACCGCTAAAGATCTTCTTTCGGTTTCAGGTGGAAATGCTAATCATGCTGCTAAATTCGCCAAAATGGCCGTGGCTTATGTCGTCGAATTAGACCGATAGAATTGATGATGATATAATCAGTCGTGTAAAACCATAAAAAGGAATTTTTATTGAGCACGACTGATTTCCCTAATCTCCCAGATTATCAAGGCATAAGAGAACTCCTTGATCATGAAAGAAAAAATCTCATAAAAATTCATTCCTTCTCAGATAGCGATGATTATATTCGAACGAATGAAGATGCTGGCATCGTTTTAAATTTTGTTGAGAAAACTCAATCGGCCCTTTGGAATGCTTTTAAAGAGTATCCTTCTTTGGTTTCAATTTTTAACACTGAATATGTAAACTTTTTTGAATTTCTTCAAAGAGACAACGTTCTCTCATTGATTTTTATCGATGATTGTTTGATGCCTGAAAAAGAAATTTTTTTATTTGGCCAAGATGGAGGATTAAATCCAGCTGTCTTAGATTTGCACTTTGCCGTTTTAAAAAAATGGACTGACACCAAAGTCACTGGGCACGTAGAAACTCAAACTCTCATCAAAGAACATTTCAACCCTGAGCTTAAAACAAGTCAGTTAAGTTGTCAGTGTGTGGCCTGTTTAGCAGATTATAGAACTAAAGTTCGCGAAGTCATCTATGATGAATGCGTCGCGGCCATTAATGAAACTAAAGCAAAAATCGAAGAACAAATCTCAAAACAAACAGACACTGGGATTACTGATGTCACAGTCATCTATCAAAATCTTTTAAGAACACTTGATAAAAAATTTCAGCAGGTTCAATTTCGCTTAAAAAAATCTTCGCTTAATCGCCTTGAAGCTCAAATCAAAGTTCTCACCGAAGAGACTTTCACTTACCCAAGCGAGCTTGCCCGTGAGCATTCGAGAAATCTCATCTTATTTTTTCATAAGCAACTAGCAGAAGAAGGGCTTTCAACCGAGCTTGTGAGCGATGAAGAGTTTCATAGATTTTTTAAACAACTTTCTAGCAATATTTGGCGCCATGAAAAGTATCTCATTACAGAGTTTAAAAAATTAACGAAATCTATTCTCGTTTTAAAAAGAAAAGATATTTCGTCTCAAATTTTGCAAGAATACTTAGGTCAATTTTGGATTCACTCTCATGCGAGAAAAATTCCTAGAAAAATCATTTATCATATGGGGCCTACGAACTCTGGGAAAACTTATCATGCCATTCAAGCATTGGCCGCTTCAAGAAAAGGCTGCTACCTTGCACCGCTTAGACTTTTAGCTGCTGAGCTTTACGATACCTTGAACTCTAAAGGTGTTAAAACCACTCTTTTAACCGGTGAAGAAGTGATAGAAATCGAAGGAGCAAGTCATTACTCCTCAACGATAGAAATGGCAAAACTCAATGAAGAATTTTCTTGTGCCGTTATTGATGAAATTCAAATGATCACAGATAAGCAAAGAGGGTGGGCATGGACTAGAGCCTTAGTTAATTTACACGCCTATGAAGTTCATATTTGTGGAGATGGCTCAGTTTTAGATTTAGTTCAACAAATCACAGAGCTTTGTGGAGATGAATTAGAAATCAAAAAATATGAACGCATGACTCAATTAGAAGTTGAGTCCCGTCCAATTACACTCGCCGAGCTTAAAAAAAGTGATGCTCTCATTGTGTTTTCTAGAAGAAATGCACTGAAATATAAATACGATTTAGAACAACTTGGATTTAAAGTTTCCATTATCTACGGAATGCTTTCTCCTGAAGTAAGACGCGAGCAAGCCAGAAAATTTGATAAAGGTATTACTGACGTCATCGTGAGCACCGATGCAATTTCCATGGGTATGAATTTACCTATTCAAAGAATTGTTTTTTCTACCCTCACAAAACATATCAACTCTCAAGAGTATCCCATTACGAGAAGTGAGATTAAGCAAATCGCCGGAAGGGCCGGACGTTTCCAGCGCTTTCCTGTTGGTGCCGTAACTTGCTTACAAAAAGTTGAAGAAGGCTTATCTGATATTCAAGATGCCTTGGATACAGTTTTAGAGCAACAAAAACAAAGTATGGTTGGCCCTGATTTAGATATTTTCACTAAGGTCAACAATGCTCTCTCAAGTAACAATCTTCCTATATTAAAACTCTCAGAATTTTTAAGACTCTTTAACACCATGACTTTCACTAAGCCTTTTTATTGTGTGGATTTAAAAGAGATGATTGAACTCGCTGAAACAGTTGAAGATATAGATAGCCAAAATATGCTTAGTTCAGCGGAAATTTTTGGATTTGCCTGTGCTCCGGTAAATTTGGGATTACTTGAACATGTTCAATATTATGTTTGGATCTTAAAAAAATTTGTGTCTAATGAGATCATAAAAAATGAACACATAAACCATAATTCAAACGAGATTGATTATCTTGAGTCGACGATTAAGTGTGTGGAGCTCTATCAATGGTTAGCAAGACACTTCAATGGAAAAAATTTCGAATTTGATGAAAAAGATTTATTAGAAAATAAATTAGCAGCGGTTGATAAACTCAATACGCTTCTTTCAGATAAAATTACCCCAACTTGTTCAAGTTGTGGATGTAAGCTTCCTGAGTCAGCGAAATTTGCTATCTGTGAGGATTGTTTTCAGCAAAGACGATTCACCAGAAGACCCTTTCCTCAAAGACGTGGAAACACCGCTAAACCTGGTGAGAAACATTCAAACCTAGCTTCTGCTGTTGGGTCGACAAAAAAAGATTTCAGACAAGGTAGGCCTTCGAAAAAAAGAAAATTCCAAGGGAAGCCAAAAAGATAATATGCACTATAGAGAGTATGCCAAACAGATTTTATTAGGTGAAACACTTGAAGATAAACTTTTAACTTGTTCGTCAGTTGAGTTTACGAATGATTCTAATGAAAAAAATTCGTCATTTGAGTTGCCAACAAATCCTGGACGATGTCAGAGGCTAAAGTTTAATAATGAGCAAACGAAGTTTCCCAGAAGTGCCAGTTTTCATCTAGAAGAAAAAAGAGGATTGGCCTTACATTTTTTTGCTAACCATGAACTTCTTGCCATTGAAATGATGGCCGCAGCAATGCTCATTTATCCTGATGCAAATAACGAGATGATTAAATTTAAAAGAGGTTTGTATAAAACCATTCTCGATGAACAAAAGCATCTAAAACTTTATATCAATAGAATGAATGACTTTAAAATTGAATTGGGTGATTTTCCACTCAACGATTTTTTTTGGCGTTCGATGGAGAAAATGCCTACGGCCAGTCATTTTTATTCGGCCATGGCCTTAACTTTTGAATCGGCTAATTTAGACTTTGCTCAATTTTACGAAAAAAGCTTTAGAGAAGTTGAAGACTTTAAAACGGCAAATATTATGAGAGTCGTCCTAGAAGACGAGATTTCTCATGTCGCCTTAGGTGCTCATTGGTTAAACCAATGGAGAGGGGATAAAACACTTTGGGATTACTATAGGACTCACTTGCCTGGAGTGATGACTCCCGCTAGGGCCAAGGGTATCGGATTTGATCAAGCTATTAGAAGGCGAGTTGGGCTTTCGGAAGATTTCCTGATTGAACTCGATAAGTTTCGCGACGATTTTAAAGTTACTAATAGAAAAAACTGGTAATTCTGAATGAACATTTATGAAGTTGACCTTGATTATGAATCTTATCTTTTTGATAAAAATTATCTAGAAAATTCACCACAGTCTAAAAAAATCATTAACGAATTTGAATATGTCTTTTTTTTAATTAACCAGGACGAAGATTGCTTTCTAAAAAATTCTAGAAATTACGATAAAAATTATCTTGAGCGCTTGAGAAAAAATGGTTTTATCATTCCTCACTTCACAGCTGAAAATAGTGGGATTAAAAAATGGTGGGGAAATCACCATAATTACAATTTAGAAAAAGAACTTAATTCAAAAATAACATCCTCTCAAATGGCATTAAAGCATGATTGGGGGTTTTGGCATGGCATGGTGGTGGACTCTGTCAGCATGGCCAGGCTTCACATGAAAAAGAATCCCTCAATAAATCATTGGATATTGAAAAAACCCCATAGCTTTAGCGGCATAGGTCATTATCAATTTGAGAGAGAAAAATTCAATGAATTTATTCTTTCCAAGATTATCACTTCTCCTGTTTTAATGGAGCCGCTTTATAAAAGGCACATTGACATTGGGACAACGTTTGTTTTGAAAAATGGCTCGATAGAAAGGCAGTTTATGGTGCAAAATCACAATGTCGACCAAGGCGGTTTTCGTGGTGGCGTAGCTGCTCCCGATGTTGATAAGTTCAAAAAATATATTTTGGAGAACTATCAATATGATTTAAGTGAACTAGAACACATCACTCAAAGAATTGCAGAGGAATATATTAAGCTTGGTGCCATTAAAAATATTCAAATAGATTCCTTTATCTATGAGTCTGAGGGACAATTAAAACTTTATCCCTTGGTAGAAGTTAACTATAGAAAGACCATGGGCCTAGTTATGCAAGCCTTATCAGATAAGTATCAGCGACTAATAGAATGGAAAGTTAATTCTAAAAAAGAGATTGATAATGATCCGAATTTTTACAGTGATAAAGAGATGCTCAGGCTTTCTCCAGATGGAACCCATTTTCAGACTTACTTAAAATACTTATCATAAAGTTGTAGAGTAAGTTGACCTGCCTCATCCATAGATTTGCCAAAAATCACTATTCCATCCTCGTGGCCATGCATGCAAAAAACACCAGCATCAAGTCCTCTGATGCATTCTTTTGTAGCATAAGCCATTTCGGCCGTTCCATAAGGTACTGAGGCCTTTGTGTGGGGAGAATTGTCTTCAATCATTCTTTTCCAAATTTTATTTGAATGAATATGAAAGACAGCTTTTATATTATGATTTGATTCATAAATAGCTGCATGAGTAAGGGCTTCGCTGGAAGCTTCAATGGCACCCATCATCTTTATTTTTAAATCAGAAGTCTCATAGTCTAGGACCCGAGTATAATGAGATCCATTAAGATGTTTAAATTTACCTGTTTGAGTTCCCGATATGATGAATTGAGGCTTGGAGCTTTTATAGAATTGTTCGTAGTCTTGAGCTTTCGAGAGATTTCCAAATCCGACTTTTTCAATAGGATACTCGCCAATAAGATTCAATTCATAGAGCTTGAACCTCCATGATTCTAACTCTTCAAACTCTAAAATTGAGAGGGGGGCAGAAAGGGAAAAATTTGTCCTATCATACTTGATTACTCCATCATCTATGACTTTCATAAAAATCCTCTATAATTATTCACATGGCTTACAAAATTAGCATAAACTTTAAAGAGAGTCTTAACTCATCAAGCAAAAGGCATGATGTGAATATATTTGAGAAAAATGGCAGATAACAACGGAAATAAAAGATTTAGCATGGCGATAAGGGTTGTGGTAATCCTGGCTTTAGCTTTTTTTGCTGTTGATGAATTTTACCTAAAAAATAAAACGCCTGAACCCACTGCAGAAGAAATACAAGCAAAACTCTCTAAGGCAAAGAAACCAAAAAAGAAGAGGGAGCAAGCACTCATCGATTCACAGGCAGAAGCTAAAAAATCGAATGAAGTTAATCAGGATAAAGTAAGCACTGAATCAGGCTCAAACGAAGCAGCGAATTCTCCAGAAGTCGCACCTGTTGAAAATGTTAATGTCATGGAAAAAACTCAAAAAGTTGAAAGCGAAACATTGGATCAAAAAATTGATAAAATTGCGGAAACGCTTCCAGTTGAAAATACAGCTAAAATTGAAAAAGAAACTGTGCCGGAAACAGTAACTGAAATCCAAATGACCCAGAAAATTAATGCCAATCCTGAGGAGACTAATACGGCGGCACAGAATCCAATTGAAGAAATAAAAATTCCCTCTCAAGAAAAAACTGATAAAACATCTTTGGAAAATTCAATGACGTCAAAGATCATTGAAACAATTGTCGAAACCGCACCCCCTGCCTATGATCAATTAGGGCGAGGATTAGTCTATAATTGCAAAGATAAATATTGGGCTTGCGTTGATAGATCCGCCTATTTGACTTGTAATAAAAATTTTAAGTACAACGAGTCTGTTGGCAAAAGTAAAGAATGTGTTGTTCAGGCCATTTATGCAAGCGATGAAGATTGCGCAAAAGTTCAAAAATATAATGTGAG
>Ga0213919_1000645_pt1 | contig 14612 bp, 13 predicted proteins | sample McNCre317MG_FD_161056 | JGI IMG/M metagenome (GOLD analysis project Ga0213919, IMG submission 161056) | Freshwater microbial communities from McNutts Creek, Athens, Georgia, United States - 3-17 MG | ecosystem: Environmental > Aquatic > Freshwater > Creek | place: USA: Georgia | collected... | reverse complement strand
GGATTGAAATCTTCTCCGTTAAAAGACGAAGAATTGTACAGCAAGCTTATTGTCTCTAAGCCGATGCATGCATCGCCAATCGAGCATCAAGCTATGGCAATGTCGAGCATTCTTCCGTCTCGGAATTTTCGCGGATGGAAGCAGTATAGAGAAATTATTGAGAGCGAGCTATGGCAAAATCTACAATCATCATAGAAGATGCTGTTGACGAGAACGGAAACGCAATCGTCACTATCAGTGGAGAAATTAGCGGAAGCAATTCCGGTAATGTAACTCAATCGTCAATAATGGCGTTTGCAGTTCAAAGGCTTTTTGAGACACACTGGCTGGCTCAAAACGTCCAAAAAATTGTGCCAGAATTATTCGAGGTAAAAAATGTCATCACCTAAAACTGAAACCAAGCTGGAAGATTTGTCTTCTATTGAATCCAATTTCATCCAGTTCTTCAACAGCGTTGCCAGAGACGCTCAGGCAAATTCTGCCAACAAAGGCTTCTGGGATAAAGAGCGCAACAAGGGTGAGATGATCGCCCTGATGCATAGCGAGCTTTCCGAATGTCTTGAATTCGTTCGTAAGCCTGCTCAGGACGACAAAATTCCCGACTTCACCGGGGAGACGGTTGAGCTTGCGGATTGCATCATTCGCATCATGGATTATGCTGTCGGCTTCAATCTACCGATTGCCGAAGCCATCCTTGCGAAGATGCACTTCAATACGACTCGTGAGAAGATGCACGGCGGAAAGAAGTTTTGAAAGTCCTAGTAACAGGGGGGAGATACTGGTCAGACTTTGACCATCTATCTTCCACCCTCGACAAAATACATTCCGAGACACCGATAACAACAGTTATCCACGGTGCGGCAATTGGTGCCGACACATTGGCTGAAGTATGGGCGGCGTCTCGGAAAATCACAACCGAGCAGTACCCCGCCGACTGGTCCAAGTATTCTACGAAAGCTGGCCCAATAAGGAATCAACATATGCTTGATATAGGTAAGCCTGATCTTGTCGTCGCCTTCCCCGGAGGAAGAGGAACCAACGACATGATGTCAAGAACAAAGAAAGCTGGAATAAAACTGTATGTCGCAGGAAGAGATTAAAGTACATCACAAGAATGTCATCGCTTTTTTCAAGCATGTAACTGTCGAAAAAAGGACTCGCAAGAGAAGACCTAAAGTCGTTCGCATGCCAAAGGAATTACACGACGATCCAGATAATGGCCTCCCGCTTATGGTGAGAGCCAAGAAAATTCTTGGTAAGCGCATGGAAGAGCGTTGGGGTGGGTACTACCTTGACGGTCGTCCAGCATCATCAGAAAAAATCGCTGAAGCCGCAAATTTATTTCTTGGAAAAAGCTGATTAAAGGTTGACTTTTCTACATAGTTAATGTAGGATGGTCCTCTTTTGATAAGGAAATACATGCATACTCTGCCTACCCAATACCAGCAATTCATCCACCTTTCAAGGTATTCCAAATTTCTTCATGACGAGGGAAGGCGTGAGTCGTGGGAAGAGACGGTAAGCCGCCTCATTACCTTCCTGAAAAAGCATCTGACTGATGTTGAATTTGTCACCTTTGATGAAATCGAGAAGGCGATCCTGAACCTCGAAGTCTTGCCGTCAATGCGAGCATTGATGACTGCTGGTCCTGCCGCAGAGCGCGACCATATTGCGCTATACAATTGTTCATACTTGGCTGTGGATCATGCCAGAGCCTTTGATGAAACGCTCTACATTCTCATGTGCGGTACTGGCGTCGGCTTCTCTGTCGAGCGTCAGGAAGTTGCGAAGCTTCCAGAAATCCCCCGCAAACTTTTCCCATCTGACACGACTATCGTTGTCGAAGACTCTAAGGTCGGCTGGGCGAAAGCATACAAGCAGCTGATTTCTCTTCTGTACGCTGGAGAGATTCCAAAGTGGGATACCACCCGCCTTCGTGAGGCTGGAGCAATTCTGAAGACTTTTGGTGGGCGTTCGTCTGGTCCCGAACCACTCATTCAGCTTTTCCACTTCACTGTCAAGACATTTGAAAAGGCTGCTGGTCGCAAGCTTACGTCTATCGAGTGTCACGACATCATGTGCAAGATTGGTGAGATCGTTGTTGTCGGCGGAGTGCGTCGCTCTGCCCTTATCTCACTTTCAAACTTGTCTGACCTTCGCATGAGAGACGCAAAGAGCGGTCAATGGTGGACAGACAACCCCCAGAGAGCCTTGGCGAACAACTCTGTGGCATACACAGAGAAGCCGGATGTCGGGCAATTCATGGAAGAGTGGATTTCGCTGTACAACTCTAAGAGCGGCGAAAGAGGTATTTTCAACAGGTCCTCGATCCCAACATTTTTCGACAAGATTGGACGGAAAGTAGTCGAGGGTATCGGCACAAATCCGTGCGGCGAAATCCTTCTGCGTTCCAATGAATTCTGCAATTTGACGGAGCTTGTCGCAAGACCCGATGATACTTTGGAGACCCTGAAGAAGAAAATCACTCTTGCAACGATCCTAGGAACGATGCAGTCTACATTCACAGACTTCTCGTATATACGCAAGAAATGGCAGCATAATTGCGAAGAGGAGCGCCTGCTCGGCGTGTCTATAACGGGCATCATGGATTGTCCGCTGCTGCAAGGCACGGACACAGACACTCAGGAAGTGTTTCGCCAGCTTACGGAGCATGCTCGAAAAGTGAATAAGGTGTGGGCGGCGAAGCTTGGGATCAATCCATCCGCGTCAATCACATGCGTCAAGCCATCTGGAACTGCATCTCAGCTTGCAGGAAGTTCCTCTGGCATTCACCCTCGCTACGCTAAGACATACATCCGCCGCGTCCGTCAGGACATCAAGGACCCTCTGACGGCATTCATGATCGATAAGGGATTCCCTCACGAAATGGATGTCATGAATTCCCAGAATGTCGTCTTCTCATTCCCAATGAGAGCGCCGGATGGGATCATTGTCGATGACGACATGTCGGCTATCGACAGACTAAACCATTGGCTTGTCGTGAAGTCGAGCTTCACTGAACACAATCCATCTACAACGATAAATGTTGACGAAAACGAATGGCCTGAAGTAGGCGCATGGGTTTGGAAAAATTTTGACCACATCACAGGTCTGTCATTCCTTCCGAAAGACCTTGGCTCATACCGTCAGGCACCTTTCGAGAAAGTATCGTCTGATGAATTGCGCAAGCTGGAGGCAGTCATGCCGAAGGATGTTGACTGGTCCGAGTTGAAGAGCTACGAAGTTGGCGACTCGACAAAGGGAAGTCAGGAGCTTGCCTGCGTCAGTGGAGTGTGCGAAATTTAGCATAGCTGACATTCCGACTCAAATGTTGACTTTCGCTGCATTTTGTATTACATTGTGCAGTGCAACATAAGAAAGGAATATCATGATTGCTAAGATGAAATCCGCATGGACTCGCTATCAGCGCACACGGCGCACAGCCCGCGAGTTGAATTCTCTTACGGACAAGGAATTGTCTGATATTGGAATCGCTCGATGCGACATCTGGACAGTTGCCAGAACAGTGTAAAGCCCCTAGCGGGCTTTTTGCTTTTTGTTGAAGGCGTCAATCTGCTCGTTGTACTTGGCGATAACTTCATTGAGCGCCTGCAAATCCCCAGCACAATCCTTCCTAGCGTGTTTTAGACGCGCGACTAGGACAGCTACATCCTTCTGAGTAGGATTTGGATTGATGATTACAGGCTCTCCCTCGCAATCCTTGAGGGCATCGGAGTACTCCAGCCCCGTTAGCTGAAACTTTGATCCTGTTGTAGCACATCCGCCAAGCAGGACAGCCACAGCTGCTAGCGCAAATACAAAATTCTTCATTTCCGTTTAATCTCCCTTTGGAGGACAGGAGCCAGTTGGCCATCATCTGTTGCTGGCGCATTTTGAATATCGTCTACGACAGCCTGCAACTCCTTGTTTGCGGCTTCCTGCTCCCGAATCCTGCGGTCTGTGATCTTAGTAACCTCAGATTGAATCTTTTGCTGCGTCTCGACTAGAGCAATTCTGGTCTGAAGGACGGAATTCTGCTCCCGAAGGTCTGCAACCTCATTCTGGTAGAACTTCACCTGAAGGCTTAGAAAGCCTACGGCGAGGCCTGTTGCAGCCATTACAAGCACTCTGGGATTGCGAATCAGCCAGCTTAGGGCAATCCCCACGCCGCCCGGAAAGAACGCCACAAGGCTCGCTAATGCAGCCGTAGCGCCTACCCCTGTAACAAAGTACATCGGGTTATGGGAGAAGAAGCTAATTAGTTCCTGAAGCATCTGTTTTTTCGTCCTTTTTCGCTACGGCACTGGCAACTGCGCCAACCACATTAGTCGAATCCATGATGGAGCCGCCAAAATAGAAGGCGAGAGTGGTGGTAGCAATAGAAATAAGCCCATTCAAGGCAATTAGGCCTAGAGGGAGGTTTTCTTGGCGCAAGCCCATGTAGGTAATGGCGACGAGGCAGAAGAAGATGATGCATACAGCAATCACGGCTCTCCTGATTCGATTCACTTGCTTAGCTGGTGACGGAATATCCATCAGGGGAGATTATCCCATTAACCATCGGAAGTCAATGTTTTTCCGTCTTTATCCATATATCCCGAGAACGGTCCACCATGCATGCAGGTGTTTGTTTTCGGGTCAAGCCAGCACTTCTGGCAGCAATCACATGAGACTGGAATTGGATAATATATCTCTCTATTCCCAACCCCATTGAATGGAGGAATGGGCTTGTCGGTGGTGTTACGTTGTCTCACCAGCCACCTTCAGGGAGAATTCTTGCTGTGCGGCAGTGGGGGTAGCGGTCGCCGGGACCTCTCTCTTCAGCCACACAGCATAGAAGCTTCCGGCAGGAATTGCGCCGAGGCTTAGACCTGTGGCGGCGGATACAGCAGTTGTCGAGAAGGTGACGCCAGTTGGCGCGGTATTTTCGTCGGTGATAGTCGTGGCGGTTCCGTCCAGACCGACAGGATCAAGCCCAATTGACATGATAACAGGTGAGCTGGGGAGTATATTCATGAAGACCACGGCATTGTTGAGTGTATCAGTTGCCGACAAATTCTTCACGTAGAAGCAGCGGTATTCGATGTCTCCGGCGATTGCCTCAGACTTGTCGATGTCATCATACATCTGCGAGCCAACAATAAAGTCGCTGATAACGTCGCCAAGAGACTCGTACTGATCAGTGTTGGTAGTCCCGCCGCTTAGGAACAGCCCTATTTGGTTAATTCGGATCGTCATTATGAAACTCCTACTGCTCCAGTTGTCTTAGAAACTGGCAGTGTAAGCTTTTCTCCGGCAGAAGTCAAGCCCAAACTGTTAGTTGCTGTGATTGTGATTTCAAGGGTACCATTGATTGGAGTCCCTAGAGCTGGGATGATCTTTGTTGTACCTGTCAATCCAGCTGTCGAACCCGTAGATACTGACGCTCCTACTGTATTCTTGAACACCCATGAAACGGTGTAAGTTGTGCCAGCTTCCTGCGGATCATCAGGATCGTTGAACAGATAGAATTGCGGATTGTCATTGTTACGACGACGCCAAGCAACCGTCATGGATGCGGATGAATTGACTCCTCCTGAGCTGATCGCCCTGAAGCCGTTGACAGTAATGTAGTCAGGCGGCAGTGGCTTTTCTCTGCGGCGTGTTCCGTTGAAAGCCACAACGGGAGCATCGGCAGGAGATTGGGCGCTTGATGGAGTGCGCGAAATAAATCTGAATTTGCGTGTCGCCGCCGATGGGATGTACGAGTTTGAAAATGCGGTTGTATCGTCAAAGAACCAAATTCGGTCATTAGCACTGTGCGCTTCACTTACCGTGTCGCTCATTGCGCGGTGGACTCGCAGAAGAATAGCGTTTCCGTTTCCGTCGATAGATGCATCTTCGTAAGCAAACAGCTCATTTCCAATCAGGAAGAATCCCCCGCTGTCACGAATATCCTGAAGAGAGTACAAGTCTAGGGTATAGTCTCCAAGAGCCAGATCAATGATTGGCAAAGCCGCGATCACCTTATCTTTGTTAGCGAATCCGATTGGAAGGTTCCCCTTAAGTTTTGCGGTCGGAGGGAATGAAAAGAAGTCGCTAGACAGCTGAGAAGTCGTGAAGTTGCTCGTGCTTGTCGTTGTGCGAAGAGACGTGTGATACGAGTTTGCAGGGACAGCGAAGAATGCAGCCCCGAAAGATGATGCAGGGAATGTCAAGACAGACAAATCGTCATCCTGCTTGATGAAATTCCTTGGCAACTCCCAAACGCGATTTGAAGTGGAATCCTGCGGGGTTAGGTTGATCGCTTCATCGACAGTTGACTCTTCATCGAAATTGTCAAACACGATTGCATCTGAGGCAAAACGATCCTGAACTGCTTCAATTGTAACTCTGTTATCCTGTAGGCGACCCAAATTTACTGATTTTACTCTCATTACAAGATTTGAGATTCCATAGTCATCCCAATTCATGATGAAAACGTCTCCGGGTAGCAGAGATGACCCCTGACGGTTTGTTTCCATGACAACCGAATACAGTGAGTGAGACAGTTGCGACATTTCACGCGCACATAGAACGTTTGCGAGGCGCTTATTGTAGCATGCCGGAAAGCCAATATCCAAAGTTACAAGACGGCGCTGGGTGTTGATGTTCGAAGGATTCTGCAAGCTGGCAAATCCTTCCTCATAATTCTTGTCCCTCTTAGTGTACTTTACTCTGATCTGGTTGTACTTGTTGATCAGCGAAGAGCTGGAGAACGACTGGATGAAGGTGATGTTGCTTTCATCCATTATCTGAGCGTTGTCCAGATCGTAATCGTTACGAATCAGTTTTAGAACGATCTTCCCTGTCGTGGGGTCCTGATACATAACAGCGTCGATCTGGCGAAGTAGTTCCTTGATAACTTCGCTACCAGTCGATGGAGCAGAAACGATAAGCGAGCCAAAGTTGTTCTCGGCAGCTGTCTTGATTGCGGCAGCCTTGAAGCTTGGAATATCGATATCAGTGGCGGAGTTATTGATCCCGTTCCAAGAGTCGGTCATGATTTCATACATAATGGAAACGATGTTCATGTCGTATCCATCTGATGATACATTGACAGAATTGGATAAGCCAAGAGGATTGGAGTATCTACTCAGCTCAAAAGATAGGTCTGCCATCTGTGGGAATTCGCCAATGAAGGCATCCTTCATGACAATATGCGAAATACCGTTATAGGATGGGACGCGCGGTTTTAAGCCTGTAGTGGCGTTTGCAGGTAACGTTGCTAGCTTGCTGTTAATGTAAGCGTTGGCAGACTGATTGAACGAGCCGTCATAGAATTGACAGTTAGCGTTGAAGTCTTCGCCTCGCTTTAGAGTGAGGCTGTAGTTGCTTCCAGTTTTAGTCTGATTGTACAGTACCTTTTTATCTGATATTACTTTGTGTAGACGAACATTTGGCCCAGAGCATAGAGCCAAATCCATTGTGATGTAATACTTATAGCTGACGATGACCTTCTTCTTTTTCCAGAATTTGATTGAAGGAACCTTCTTCTTCACAGGCTCGGCATGAAAAAATCCGTAGTAAATGCAGTTTGGCCCGCGCAGGCGGACTCTCCCGAAGATGTGCGGAATCGGATCAGACTCAGAAGCTCTAGGAAGAAGCGTCGGGTCGAGATTTTGCTTCTTCGCGTTCTCGATCTTCGGCTTTGGTGCCAGAAGAGCGAGTGCGATAGAAACAATGATTAGGATAAGTGTCTGCCACATTATGAGAGTGTTCCTGTGAACGGGTTGTCGTTTGGTACCATTGGAAGACCGCCGAAGCGATCACCATTTTTGAACTTTAGTCTGCACTGCGGGTAGGAGTGGTTGCATCCGGGCACAATTTCAACAGATTCTCCAACCTTCACAGACTCAAAATCATGAGTTATGTTGAGTGTCGTCTCGGTTCCGGAGAAAATTGAACTAGCTACAATCATTCTCCTCTCTTCTCTCGCTGTACCGCGACGAATAACAACTTCACCACCAGCGTAGTATCCGTTAGTTCCGAGAGTAGCATGAGACCTCTTGACTCGAACCGAATGAAGCTCATTAACGTGAGTTATTTTCGTGTACTTTGCATACGTTGATCTTTTAACACCGCACCTTGCGTCAAACAAGATGTGATTGCACTGCGACTGGAAATTTAGTGCCGGGTACTGCGCCTCAAGAGTTCGAGAAAAAACGTTAGGAGACTTTATCGTCGCAATGTTCCCATTGATCTCGAATTTGACAATTGGGCCTTTCCACAGAAGAGCGTACCCGCCCTTGACATTTGCATTTAATCCGATGTGAGTCCTGAAAACTTCCACAATAAGATTAGGTACGAGTTTCTTGAACGCAAAGTTCTTTACGAAGTCTGTGTCCCGTGGCATTTCGATAGCGATTTCATTCTGATCATCATTCTCAGTTGTAATCTTGATTTCGCTTCGACTCATGACGATTGGTTGAAACGTCTGACCAGCGATTTTCACAGCAGTCTGCGCTGTCGTATACAGGTATTCTTCGCTTACTTTATTGTTTACATAATAGCGGAACCTGTAGCCTTCTACAGGCTTACCGTCTGTCAAAGAAGATTCTACCGCTGTGAAGTTTGTCATCCGCCTCCTCCTTCACCAATGATAATGTTGTTGTCTATCACAAACTCAGTAGACACAGCCAAATTGACAATCGTTTCTCCATCGGTGTGAATGAAGGTGATCTCGTCATTGAGCAGTCTCACCAGCGCCATTATTTCCACTTCCACTATGTCTGGGAATAGTGGGGTTGGACCATCGAACCCTGTAACAGGTATGTATACTGGAGATTCGAAAGTAAGGAACGTAGAATTTTCGGCGCACACAACTCGGCTGTAGAACGTGGAACCATCAGCCATCGTTACTTTGACTTTTGTGAAAGCCCCGTTTCTCCTAAACATTTTCAAGTACGGATTAAATTCGACGTAGAATCCGACAAAGACTTGATTAGCGCCGATGTTGAAATTAGACGAAGAAATTCCAGTCAGCTTTGGCACGGATAGAGGAATATAGAACGGATTACGGGAGCCGTCGATCAGCCCCATGAATTCTTTCCAGAAGTCGTTCTCGTGTGTATTTGATACTCGGTCGTATGAGTATTGGCGAGAGATTGTCATCTTTGGAAGAGTCCATCCGCCTTCCTTCTTTGTTAGGCCAACATCAAAGTCTAAGACTTCCGCGTTGTTCATGACAGACATTTCGTTTGCTTCAGCTGAGGCAATCTTATCCAATACAGGATGATCGTCTAGAAGCTCAACGTAACTTGAAGCAAACGGCCTACGCAGTGTAGGAAGGTTCGGATTCTCGTTTTCGATCACAACAGTCGAATCGCCAACGACTGTCGATGCCGACATACGCGGATTATCCGACATTCTTCCTGAGAAGATTGGGACGACAATAAGAGTCCCAACATCGCCATCAAGTGTGCTTGCTGGAGAGAATTGCACAGTGTCTCCATCAATCAATTTGGTGACTGTATAAAGGCCTCCGTCTCTTTCTCCTACTGGAGACGTTACAAGGAACCTGTCACCGACTCGAAGATCGGCAACGTTTCTATTGAACGATATTGTCGTATCTCCAGAAGCGATTGGAGCCTTGAGTGGGGCCGTCTTGTGCCACAGAGGCACAGAAAGCGACGATTCTAGACCAGACATCAGACGACCTAATCCAGTCAACAGCTCGTATAGATCATTCTGTTCTGAAGTGACTTCCATTGTGATGCGAGGCTTCACGCGTGTAGCAATTCTATTCTCGGTGCCGTTGCGAGACGTGATGATGTCGGTTCGCCACTTGTAAGTTTCCTTCATACCTTCGACTGAGATGTCGAGAAGGTCTTGAACGATGCTTCCGCTATCTTGAACAACAATGAATGATGCATCAGCCGGAGGGCCTTCATTTGGATAGAAGGTGTTAGTCTGCACCAAGTCCATCCCGACCTTCCTGAAGAATAGAGCATCAAACGGTCGCTCTGTTCCAGCGAAGATAACATCGTTTACATCTACAACCGGAGCTGCGAATAGTTTTGTTCCACCGATAGACTTTATCTGCACATCCACTGGATTTGCGTTCCAAATATTGAACGTGGAAAAGTCTCCAATGCTCGGATTTACGAATTCGATTTGAGTTGGTGTAATCCACAATCTATTGTATACATCTGCGTACATACCACCAAATATAGCAAAATCGATGTTTGTTGCCGGAGGGGATGGTGGGGTCGCGTCGGTGACGTGCGTTGTCTCGAAACCAAATTCGTATACTGTGTCCGCTTCTCTCGGAGAGAGATCACGGTTGTACAGAGACATTGAAAAGTCGTCGTATCTGGCAGCATAAACCCAAACAGATGCGAATGAGAAAGAGACATCTCCCCTCATATCCCAAGATGTAGGAAACTCTGCGACGACAATACGCATATTACTTGATGTACGCTAGGCCTAGATTCAGGCTGTTCCAATCGTTGATAGGCGACGTTCCATCTAGCAGATTGGAGCTGATTCCTTGGCGGATGATGGGGAATACTTTGAAAGTGACATTGCCGTTTGTGAATTCGTCTCCAGAAGCGAATGTACTTACATCCACAATGCGGACATCCGGCGATGCACCAAGCATATGATAGTTGCTTGACAGGTAGGCGACAGCAGGCAATTGCCACACGACATTTCCTGCAACGTATGACGAGTTGCCGACGCGCGGAAAGAAATCAAGCATACGATAAGACTTGGAGACACCTGTCGGAACGTAAGGGAAATTTCGGCTGTTGTACGACAAGCGTTCGAGATTGATTGATTCGAGAATAACATCAGTGGCGATGTCACCGGATGGTGCATACGCTGTGTTCAGCACTCCCGAAGGAATAATCAAGGCGCGGTTGTTGATGTGCGCCAAAGACATGCTATTTGCATAAAGCTTGTTCTTTGTCGTCTTGTTGATGAAGTTGCCCGTGGCATACATCGTGTCGTCAGTTGTCAGGGTGCCTTTATTGTGGACACCGAAAGAGAAGTGGATGTGAAGGCCACCAGTCTTTTGAACAACTACGTGGCAGTAATCGGCTGTGACAAAGATGTGAACAGCATCGTAGGCTCCTTCAAGAGCGTTCACGACAACTGACTTCTTTGTAGTGGAGCCGAAGCTCAAAGCCGTTTCAAGAGTCAGCTGCCCGTCTCCAGACACCGTGTTATAAGAGAGCTTAATGAAGCAAGGACCAGACGAATAGTCGATGCTTGGCGTCGCTCCAGTCAAAGAAGCCGCGTCCTCTGTCCATCCAGCGGTAAACAGTTGGTCAGCGATGATCGTCAGAAGAGCATTGATGTCTGCGATTGTTGACTGCGTGAAATAGGCCATTTTAAATCTCTGCTACGGCAAGGAAAGAGCTGTTTGAAATCTTGTTGTGGTCTTGGAACACGCGGAATGAGCCAGCATCGGTACTGATTACGTTTTCGCTACCTAGGCCAAATCCGGGGACGCCATAAACACCTTCAAGGACGCCGATGATTTCCTGAGATGGAACGTCGATGATGTGACAAGGATAAACGAAAGTCTCTCCGTTTGCGTTTGGACGAATCTTTTCAAAGAAATTGGCGAAGTCTGGGTGCGTCGTAGCAGCCGGATTAGCCAATTCGAAATGAGGCCAGATGCCTGCTGAAATACCATCGTCTCGGATGCCTGTGGCGCTTTTATTTGACACTTCCTTCCAAGAGGCGGATGTGTTCGAGAAATAGAAGGCAGTATTGGGACTCGGATCAGCGATAAACCTTTGGCTATACGCAGTCGATGGGATACGACCTTCGAGGATAGACGCGGCGGAGCCAACATAGAACGGATAGTTGTATTCGCTCGGCTTTGCGAATGGGAGAAACATTCCAGCATACGCGGTGCCGTAGATAGTCGAACAGTTTGTAACCATGACGGCACGGCGAGAAGAAACATAAAACCAGTAGCCGATTGTACCAGACCAAAGATTCAGGAACACTGACGGAGATTCGCCAACTTGACCTCCCCAAGAAGCAAGAGAGTTGTACGCTTTCGACACGGACATTTCAATTCCATATTGCCCCAAGCCAGTATTGAATACCGACCTCATATTGACGAAGACGGGATTGGAAGCGAATGAAGTAAAAGGCGAAGAAGCATGCAGAGTCGTAGTGTCGTCGTTAGACGCACCTGCTGTGAACTCGTTGATTGTCCAGTCGTTCGCTTCTAGGAAGTCCCGGAATTCTGTCATAAGCTCCACAATATCTGCGGCGCTGGAAGCCAGAGTAGCCATTATTGCCTCATAAGTTGTCGAATCTCGTTAGGATTCTTTTTGATTGCATTATATATTTCGGCGCGACCGTTACCGCTCCGCATAGCCGCGATAGCCATGGTCGGATCAACAACGTTGACAATATTAACACCATTTCCTCCGCTTGTCAAGGAATTTCCGTGTCCCTGAGACTCTGCACGGCGCATAGAACGCTCTTCGGCGCGAAGCTGAGCAGGCGTCTTGATAGTGATATGCTCGCCCGGAGAGACGCGGAAAGCCGCCAGTTTTGTGTCCTGACCTCCATGTCCGCCGACTGTCATAGACCCACCTTCAGCGAATCCTAGTAGGTTCGGGATAAGAGACAAGATTCCGCCCATACCGCCGCCAGAGCCTCCCAAAAGGTTCTGGAATAGTGGCATGATGTTGCTGAAGATAGACGACATTCCGCTTCCTAGGCTGCTGAAAAGACCTCCTAGGCCTGCTCCGCCAGACCCGCCCGCCGACTGTACCTGAGTCGCGGCAGCAGACGCAGCCGATCCAGACTGTTGCACGGTAGACGAGTAAGTCTTGATCTGCTGCGACGCTTGGTTGGAAGCCATCCCAGCTTCGCGGGCAGTCTGGGCAGTACGGTTAAGACCGCCGTTAGCGCCGCTTAACGAACTATTAAGCTTTCTCCCGGCGCTGTCAGCCGCCTTTCCCATAGACTGCGAGGTCTTCTGAGACACCATTCCCACAGACTTATTCATGCTTGTCTGGAATTTCTGAGACACGTTTGTTGAAACGCCGTCGAACTTCTTTGTCCACATGTTTGCGAATTGCGCCGACGACATATCCATCGTCCCGCCGTTGTTCAACACCTGCTTCTGTCCGATGACGGAAGCTGCATTTGCATTTGGATTTGACAATAGAGCCGCAGCTCCGCCAGCACCCTGCTGATGCGCGAGATACAACTCTCCGGCTGTTGGGGCGCGTCCGAGTCTTCCCTGTAAATAGTTTGCATTGTCAGTTGTCAGGCTCGCAACAGCTGATGCACCCTGATACGGATCGTATTTGTTGGTAAGACCATATCTTCTCGCGGTTCCGTCAGTGAACTGGAATAGACCGCCAGCTGAAGATGTTTTTGCCTGTGCAAACGGATTTCCGCCGCTTTCAATCTGCGCAAGGCGAGAATAGTAGTCAGACGAAATACCAGACTTCATAGAAGCCTGATTGATTGCTCCGCCAACTGATCCGGTATACGAAACAGGCTTATTCGAAAGGCCGTCAACAAATGGACCACGGAATCCCGGCTGGAATCTCTTGTAGACGTTAGAGATGTCAGGGTTATTGTACGAAGTATTCGGAGCGTTTACTCCACTTACTCCCGGTCCTTGAAACGTCTTGTTACCGAATGCGTCGGTTGCATTTATTGCCTGAAGAGCGGCTGTGTTAGCTTCAAGAGCCATCTGGTTAGCGAGAAGCTGTTGACCGTGAGCCTGAACAGCTGAAGAGTCGAACAGCTTCGGCTCTCCGCCAAATTTCAAATCAACCTTCTTATCCGCGCCACCAAAAATATTCTTGAAGATGCTCTGGAGAGCCATCTTAATAGCCATCTTCTTAATGTCTTCAACGAACGACGCAAAGTTGTTCTTGCCAGTTGCAAGCATCTCCGTCATGTTGTCGATGAACCCAGACGAAACGTCTTCTCCAAACTTAGAAAAGTTCTGCTCAAATGTTCCTAGGCTGTCAGCGTAAGACTGTACGCCGTCCTTGAACATACCAGCTCCTCCAGACACTTCACTGTACTGGAACTTCAATTCCTTGAGAAGCTTGGCATGGGCTTCTGCGCTGATGTTTCCTTCCTTGAGTGCGCGATCAAGAGTCTTCAGCTTATCTTCGTATTCATACGTCTTATTGGAAACAGGAGAAAGCTCGCCAACAAGTCCGCGAAGTTTATCTCCCCACGCACCACCAGCCTTGATAGCGTCGTTGTACTCAGTCGTAATCTTTCCGACAAGCTTAGCGTAGATTTCTGGGGAGATGAGAGAATTCTTGACAGCATTGTCAAGAGTCTTCAGCTTTTCTTCAAACTTGTGCGCGGCTTCGAAAGATGGATCAAGCTCCCCACGAAGATCGTTGAAAGACTTGGTAAGCTTCTTTATGCTCTTCTCGCTGTCGTCAGCTGAAATACGAACGTCTCCAGCAGACACAGCGCCGATATTTTCCTGCGCCTTCTTGAGGTCTTCCTGCGCTCTTTTCACCTCTGCATCAGCAGCAGCTTTGTCAGCCGCAGTCCTCGCAGTTTCAGCCTTTTGACGGGCCTCGACAGCAGCGGCATACGCCTGATTAAACTTGTTGATTGACTCTTGTGTAGACACA
>Ga0213919_1000644_pt1 | contig 14668 bp, 19 predicted proteins | sample McNCre317MG_FD_161056 | JGI IMG/M metagenome (GOLD analysis project Ga0213919, IMG submission 161056) | Freshwater microbial communities from McNutts Creek, Athens, Georgia, United States - 3-17 MG | ecosystem: Environmental > Aquatic > Freshwater > Creek | place: USA: Georgia | collected... | reverse complement strand
AACGCAACGAAGTTCCAGTCTACAAGACACTTTGATACCTTCACTGACCCTACCCGACTCATACCATACCGTTCACTAGAAGCAGATACAGCAACTTCAGTAAGCGCAACCGACCTGAAACAATACTCAGTCAAGGACTTCGTGTATGCGAGCGGAAGTGCAAAACTCTACGGACTTGGACAAACTGGTGCAGGACTCACCAAGATTGTGTACAAGGCAGATGCTACGGGAATATTAGATAATACATGGACATTGCCGGCATCCTCAGAAGGAAACGGTGCCGTGAAGACAGGGTGCCTCGTAGAGTACAAGGACTACCTCTGTGGCTTTCAGGGTACAACACAGGTATTCAAATGGGGACCACTCAGTGGTACTCCAAGCATTACGAACAGCGCAGGTACCGTAGCAACTATCACGAGCGTTGCACAAGGCGTGATTGCAAAGGATGATAACCTCTACCTTCCATATAACAACAAGATAGTTCGTGTGAACGCGGGCTGGACGGTGCAGGATGCGGTACTTACACTCCCATCGAACTTCAAAATAACTTCCATTTGTAACTACGGCGATTACCTTGCTATTGCATGTGCTCCTATTTCAACATTTAATGGACAATCAAAGGTATTTCTATGGAACCTCATTAGTAGTGACGTACTCGCAGCGATTGACTGGGGAGAGGGTGAGCTTCGTGTACTCGAAACCATTGAAGGGATGCTTGTGGGGGTTACCGACCGTTACTTAAATAGTCTTCAGGGAGCAGGAAAAGGCTCGATGATTATCCAAGTGTATCAGGGCGGAGCACCTCAGGTGATTAAAGAAGTTTTTACGATGAAAGAAACAGGTAAGACCATGCCACTTTCAAAGTCAGTAAAAAATAATCGCCTTTTCTTTGCTGCAAAGATAATGACGAACAGCGCGGGTACAGAGTATGTGGAGGGTATCTGGTCATTCGGGCGCAAGAATGTCAACTATCCATTTGCACTCACGCTCGACATCATTGACGAGAATATCAACACATCAGGTATTCAATCATTCGGCACAGCGGCAAACTACTTCTTCGTAAGTCACTCAGGTGATGGAAGCATAGATAAAACAAACGATACGGCAGCGTATACGTTTACTTCTGTATACGAGAGCCAGATTTTCAACTTTGGAGAAGCTTTTACTGATAAGACACTACTCTCTGTGAAGGTTTCATTCAGGAAACTACTCGCAGGTGAGTCATTCACACTGAAATACCGCGTCGATGGTGACTCATCATGGACAACGATTGGCACGTTTAGCACTGTGGGGGCCATGTCACACACTTTTCTCGGTATTGAAGCAACAGAACAACCATTTGCTTCGGGAAATGAGTATGAGTTTCGTCTCGAGAGTACTGGTGGGCTTGCTATTACTGGATTCTCTGCGAAAGCAACCATCAATAACCCACTATAACCATGCCATACGATAAGACACAGGTAGAAATGCTAAAACAACAACTTGAGTCACTCCAAGCGGAGTTTTACCGTAACAACTTCAACGGAAGTCAGGATTTTATTAAGTACTCACGTTTCTCCCGTCTCCGTGTGCCGGTTTCCTCGAGCGCGCCATCTGTGTGTGAGCAAGGAGAGGTGTACGTCAACTCAGGTACGGGAAAAGTATATGTTTGCTCGGCGACGAATACCTGGAGTCTTATCGGAACGCAGGCATAACGTGGTATAATTATAATAATATATGGCATCTTCAAAAGGAAAAGACAATAAAAAAGTGCAGGGTCTTGCGAATAAACTCGCTGGGGTTGCATCCGTGGCGAAGTCAATGGGTATCAACACCGCCAAGAGTGATGCCATGGTCGCACAAACAAAAGCGCAGGGGAGTAAGGCGTATAAGGGTTCCTCATACGACAGGGGGCAACAGGACACCATAACCTCCAAAGCAATCGCACCAATACTACTCATAAACATACCAAAGAAGGATCCTGTTACAGACCTTACGTCAACAACAGACGGCATCAACAGCAGCCTTGCAACTGGTTCTGGTGGAATGTATACCTATGATGCCAAAACAGGTTTTGTGAATACTCCAACTGAGGTAACACAACCTGATACAGCCACGAATACTTTTAATCAGTACATGAAAGCACTCGCGGGTAATGAAGCAAACCGATTCAATGCTGAGGCGGAGACGAAAGCGATACAGAAGGCACTCAGACCAAAGGAAAACCTCGTTAACTCGTACCAGAATCAAATAAATCAGATTGTGGCTACACGCGATGCACAACAACTCGGACTTGAGGGTCAGGGTCGCGGTATTACCGAAACAATCATTGGTGGTCAGCAAGCACAAATTGGTCGCGAGGCGGCAATCAAAGCACTTCCACTTCAGGCGCAACTCGCAGCAGCACAATCAGACCTTGACTCGGCACGTTCTTATGCAAGTCAGATGTACGCAGCGAAGGCGCAAGACGCACAAGCGAAGTACCAATACGAAGCGAACAAGTTAAATGCCGTCTATGGATTTCTCACCGAGCAGGAAGCGAAGGTTGCTCGTGCGAAAGAAATTGAGCAGTCACGAGCATGGCAAGTTGAAGATAGAAACATTTCAATGGCTGCTAGTTTTGCAGACAAGGCATTTGAGTATGGACAATCAACACTCGCAGGTAAGATAATGGGACTCGATACGAAGTCACCTACGTTTGCAAAGGATTATGCTGCGTTACAGGGGCAGGTGAGGAATCCGGTGGAGGTGAGTGCGCCAGAAGCACCTAAAGTTGTCTCGGTAAACGGTGTTGACTCGATATGGAATCCTTCAACTGGACAATTTGAGGCAATTACAGTTGGTGGTGTAGATGGTACAAACCTGAAACCAGTAAAAGACTTGGAAATCCGTGATTTGAATGATACTTGGATAGCAAAGAACTCTATTGTTTCAATTGTTGATGAGATGACAAAGAGTATAAAGGACAAAGGAACAAAGATATTCTGGGGTACAGAGGCGGGTAAACGCGGAGCAAACAAAACAAATCTTCTTCTTGCTATGAAGAACCTTGAAAAGACAGGTGCACTTGATAAAGGAACTATTGATGTGTTGGCTGACTTGATACCAGAGAATGAGTTTTGGGCGACGGAAGACAGACAGATTGGTGCACTGAATCAACTAAAAGACACAATAACAAGCAAGACAGACGAGTTTGTTGGTAGTTACAGAGGAACAACAGCAGAAACAGACCCACGAACACAACGAATATACTCATCTAGCACTCCATCGCTCGACATGAGTATGTTTCAGAAAGGAGACGTAAACGAGGTGTACTCTCTATATGGAATAACATCATCGTCAACCACATTTAATGCAGACGAATGGCTAAAATAAATAATATGTTATCATCTGAAGAACTAGAGATTGCAAAGCGCGCAAAGGAACTCGGAAAATCACCAGAGGAAGCACTTGCAGGTATTGCGAAGTACAGAGCAAGCAAAACCCAATCAACAACAACCCCAGAACAGAAGCCGAGCGCAATGCAAACCGCAAAAGACCTTGGTATTGGCTTTGTGAAGGGCGCAGGTTCCACAGTTAAAGGACTTACTGACATTGGTAGACCTGTAACAGACAGGTTGCTTGGGGCTCTTGACCCAACTAAAACAATTCAGGACTACCAAAATATACAATCACCATCATTTCTTTCAGAGGAAAGACTGAAATCAGACAACACCACGCAAAAAGTCGGAAAAGGTATCGAGTTTGTGGCAGAGATGTTGTTCCCTGCGGAGCGAGTCGCAAAGGCGGTTGGTTTTACGGAGAAAGGCGGAAAAGTTGCTGGTGCGACACTAAAAGGACTTGGCACAAAAATATCTGGAATTGGTGATGATGTTGTTGAGGGTGGTGTGAAAGTAAAAGACAAATTATATCAACTTATTGGCAATCTTGATAGTAAGACACGAAACGCACTTAATAAGACAACGCAGGAGGAGTTTGAAACTATGCGAAAGGTGGGTGAGAAGGCAATGGAAGCAGATGGAAATATAACACCGTATGAGGTTGTTGGTAATAAAATCATAGACGGACTTAAACAGATACAAGACCGTGCAGGCTCTGTCGGTGCTGCGAAGTCACGGATAATGGAACAAGCGAAGGTTGGGTATCAGAAGGTTGGAAATATTGCACAGAAAAAAGCCCTTGACATTCAGAAGATGTTTTCTGGTGTAAAACTCGACCCAAGTGACGCAAAAATTGTCAAAAACTTCCAAGACACACTTATGAAACTTGGTAACAACCCACAACTCAAAGATGTTGATGCCGCAATTGACCTGCTACAAGACCAACTATATAAATCAACACGTAGTAATGCGGTGGAGGTTACCGATAGGGTTGTTGGGCCACTACGTAAGGCGATTGGCGAATTGAATGGACAGGTAAAGACACTTGGTGGTGAGGCGTATGGAAAACTCAATCAGGAGTATGCTGATATATCAGCAATAGTAAAGGAACTCAATGCGCGACTTGGGAAAGAGGGTTCAAGTGCTGGAGCACTAGTAAAACGACTTTTCAGTCCATCTGATGCACGTACAAAAGAACTATTCAAAGAGTTACAAAAACTTACAGGTCAAGACTACTTCAAAGACGCGCGCCTCGCAAAGTTTGTAATGGAGGCACTCGATGACCCTCGAGCAAAGTCACTCCTTGAGGAGTTACCCACACCGACGGGAATAGTTAGGGATATTTACCAATATGGGAAAAGAAAACTTGATATTCCACTAAAAGCAGCAGAATCAATCATTAGAAATCGTTAGTCCTTGAATATAGCAAGTAGAAGCGCGGTGCCAAAGAAGAGACCATACACAATAAGTATTGGAGGCCACAACACCGCAAGTATTGCCATGAGTAATATTTCGGTCATACCTCCACCATACACCCACCACACTAAAATGCAACCACTCACCAGTGTACAACTAAAAAAACTCGAGAAACTTGCCAAGGTGATTGACGGGGGTGATATTGCGTTGCTTACACAGATCAATGAGATTGATGAGCGATTGGACTTGGTTGCAGAGCAGTTGCCAGCACTCAGAGAGGCGCGCGACGGAGAAGTTGGACCCCGAGGTGAACGCGGTGAGAAGGGTGATAGGGGGGAACGTGGAACCGACGGCAAAGATGGACGTGATGGTGTGGACGGGAAAGATGGTGCTGATGGTAAGGATGGGTTGAATGGTAAGGATGGACGTGATGGTGTGGACGGGAAAGATGGTGCTGATGGCTTTGTGGACGAAGCAACGATCGCCTACTTAGAGGATGAGATAAAGCGTGTCGAGGCATCTATTCCCGAGGCGGTAGAACAGAAAGAAACGAACTTTGGCTTTGTCATTCGTGATGTCGTGGCGGGTACAGGGGTGACAATAGATAAGCGTGACCCACACAGACCTGTTGTTAGTGCAACAGGTGGTCCTGCTGGCTCAGGCATCACGCGTACCATCGTAGTAACATCAGGTAACACCACACTCGGAGCAACCGCCTCTACAGACTACGCGTGTCTTGTAAACGGTGCTCACACAATCACAATGCCAACCGCAGTCGGCAATACCAACAAGTACACCATCAAGAATATTCACACATCTGATATAATAGTAAACACAACATCTTCGCAAACAATCGACGGGACTACCACGATTACGATTGCACCCGAAGACTCCGTTGACCTCGTAAGCAATAACTCTAATTGGTATGTCATATAGTAAAAGAAACCCGAACGGACAGGCTACGATGGCGAACAGCGAGCCCGTGGTTATTGCAAGTGACCAGAGCGCGCTCCCCATATCTGCAACCAACCTCGACATTCGTGACCTCACCGCATCTGATGTAGTAACGGTGACAGGTGGTGTGGGACAGACAGCAGACGTGAAGGTGACGCTCGATGGCGAGAGTGTTCCTGTTACAGGTGCGTTCTATCAGGCAACACAGCCTGTGTCAGGCACAGTAACCGCCTCTGCTCAGCCAGGGGTGGATATTGGTGATGTGACAGTAAACAACGGTGCTGGTGCGAATGCGGTCAACATTCAGGATGGAGGTAACTCCATTACCGTAGACGGCACCGTGGCTATATCTGGCTCAGTACCCGTAACTGGTACGTTCTATCAAGCAACACAACCAGTTTCGATTGCTACGGCGGTACCCGTAACCGATAATGCAGGGTCACTCACTGTGGATGCTCCTGTGGGTACTCCAGCATTTGTGCGACTTTCTGACGGTGCTGCGCCCATCACCACCCTCCCCGTATCACTCGCATCTGTACCATCTCATGCGGTCACCGCAACAGACCTCGATATACGCAACCTCGCAAAGGCGCAAGACGAGGTCTACTCAGTCCTTCGTACAGATGCAGGCGTGGCGTATGACGCACGACTTGTAACGGCACAAGCGAACTCAGGGGTAGACATTGGAGATGTGACTATCAACAATGCATCAGGTGCAGCAGCCGTCAATATTCAAGACGGGGGTAACTCCATTACCGTAGACGGTTCTGTGACGGCAACACTTGCGGCAGAAACCACAAAGGTTATCGGCACCGTGAACGTATCCACAGGACAGACGATTACTGACGTTCCTGCTACGACTGGCGGACTCTCAAAGTTCCATCTTGTTGGCGCTGCTACTACTAACGCAACCAACGTCAAGGCATCAGCAGGTCAAGTATATGCAATCACCGCATTTAATATCGCAGCAACTCCTGCATACTTGAAGTTCCACAACTCAGCAACTACACCAACGGCAGGGACTGGTATAACAGATACTTTTATTATTCCAGGTAACACAAGCGGTGCTGGTGTAGTCATCAACATAGACAAGGGTATCGCATTTTCGACAGGCATTGGTATCACGCTTGTGACTGGTATCGCAGACGCAGACACAACAGCAATAGCGGCTTCAAATGTCGTGGTTAATATTTACTACAAGTAACATGGCAAATACTAAAATTAGTGCACTCGCAGACATCGTAACCCTCGCCGCAGGAGATAAAGTTCCTGTTGCTGATGCATCCGACCTCACCGCAACAAAGAGTGCCACGATGACTGAAATCACGACGTATGTTGCCGGTGCCCAAACAACATATGTGGGAACAACTGCGATTGCTCTCAACCGAGCATCAGCTTCACAAGGACTCACCGGTATTACAAGCATAGATGGAAGTGCGGCTACACTTACGAATGCACGAAACATAGGTGGGCGTTCTTTCAACGGCTCTGCTGATATTGTCGCACCAACTTTCAAGACAGGTATCACAACTCGTGACATTACAACTGCGTCGGGAACGGTCAACGTTGCTCACGGGCTTGGTCGCGTCCCCTCAGTGGTACGTGTTCGTGCTTCGCTTATATCAAGTGCAGGTGTTACACAAGAATGTTACGGCGTGTATGACGGAACAAACCATTCGGGTATGTCTTCAATCTATTCAGAAGGTACTACGACAGCAACAAGCGACACAATCTATACCTCAACCTCATTTGAGCTTGGTTTTTCTGCGGCAACAGTTGTAAATCCATACACAGGTGCTAACCGTCAGACAGCAACGATAACTGTAGACAGCACCAACATCATCTTTACATGGACTAAAACAGGTACGGTAGCATCTGCTACTGCTAACATCCTATGGGAGTGTTGTTAATATGATATGGGAAGCGACATACTTGAACTTGAAAGCGGCGGAGGGGATGGAATCCTTCTTGAAAGTGGAGGTACCGATGTGATTCTCCTTGAGTATGTTGCCGCACCAGCGACATCCAATCAGGGAATTATGATGATGGGAGTTGGAGGTTGACGTGGTATAATATATACAATATGACATACCCTTCAAACTTAGAACCAGATGAATTAACAGCACTAACAGCACTCGACGTGGGTGATGTTTTTGTGGTTGGTGATATTTCAGACGCTGCAGAACCAGCAAAACACATTACCAAAACAAACCTCATTACCGACCTCACCACCTCATTTGCCACCACAGGGCATAACCATACAGGAGTGTATGCTCCAGCACTCGGTGCAGACGATAACTATGTTACTGATGCGGAGAAGGTTGTGATTGGGAATACTAGTGGTACTAACACCGGAGACAACGCAGTCAACTCTAACTACTCAGGACTTGTAACTAACGCTACACACACAGGTGACGCGGAGGGGGCGACATCACTCACGGTCAAGCGCATCAACGGAACAGCACTCTCGGGACTTGCTACGGGTGTACTCAAGAACACCACCACAACTGGCGTACCATTCATTTCTAAGGTTGCGATTACAGAACCAGCAACGGCTTCTACACTCACGATTGCAGACGGGCAGACGTTGACTGTGAATGGGTCTGCTACGATTACGAACGGGACACACTCTGGCACGAACACGGGCGATAACACCGTTGCAACAGCACTCACAGGGACTCCTAGTATCACGGTGGCGACTGTTACGACTACGGGGAATATAGAACTTGGACACGCTTCTCAAACAACCCTATCAGGAAGTGCGGGTGTTCTCTCTGTGGAGGGCAACGCTGTGCTTACAGAAGCAACAGGACTTCCTCTTGCCGGAGGAACAATGACTGGAAACATTACGCTTTCAGCAAACTCTTCAATCTCTCTTACCCAATCAGGAAATGTAAACGGAAAATATACTGGTATTACAACAGCGGGTACAGCTGGCTATGCTCAAACAGTTGGTGACTTGGTTTATTTAGACCCAACAGATTCACGGTGGGAAAAGACAGACGCAAACTCAGCTTCAGCCGCAGATGGTGACGCACGAGGTATGCTTGGAATTGTAGTTGTGGCTGGTGCCGCAGATGGTAACGCTTGTACAATTCTACTTAACGGAACATTCTGTGCAACAGCAAGAACTTGGACAGTTAATAACCCAATTTACGTTTCTGAAACAGCAGGAGATATGACACAAACGCAACCAACCGCAACAGACGTTGTGATTAGGATTGTTGGGTCAGCACTTTCAGCAGATGAAATGTATTTCAACCCAGATTGGGCATGGGTAACACATACTTAAAATTATATGCAAAAGGAATTAAAAGAAATACAGGTTGTTGGAAACGCATACTATCACCGTTTTTTAATGGAAGATGAAAGTATACAAGAAGTAGAAACAACACAAGAGGACTACGAGCAACTTGCTGGGATGAACCCAAATAACCCCTCAATAGATGGGGGAACGTGGGTATCTTCCTATGCAACAAATAAGTATGACACCATAGACGGCAAACTTGCTATTGGAGACGTAGCTTTTGACGGGACAAACTACATCACAAAGACGGCTAGTACAGACCTTATAAAAGCTTATCCGATGTCTTTGTCAAAAACGAGTCTCATTCAAACTGTTCAGGAGGTTGAACAGGAATTACTAGCAGAGTCATTACTTCAATAATATGGCTATTGCTTTTGATTCAGGAGGGACAGTAGGAACATTAAACAACCCTGTAACCTCAATTACCTACTCCTTCACAAATACAGCGGGAGACTTTTTATCGGTTGGTGTTCTTACGATAGCAGGAAAATCAATCACAGGGGTCACCTATAATGGTGTTTCAATGACTAAAATAGGTGGAATTGCAAGTTTCGGTAATCAACCACTTAACATTGAGTTGTGGGGATTATCTTCTCCAGCAACAGGGGCACATAACGTAGTTGTCTCAATGACTCCTTCTGGCCCAATTTATTCTACAGCGATGTCTCACTCTGGGACAAAAACATCAGGGCAACCAGACAGTTTTAATACAGGTTACAATGCCTCTAATGTTTCAAGTCTTGCTGTTTCAACAACAGTCGTTGATTCAAACTGTTGGCTTATTGGGCTTGCAACAGGTGATAACGGAAATAATCCATCAGCAGGGAGTGGAACAACACAACGTTCTACAATAGCAGTAGATTCTTATATGGCCTTATTTGATAGTAACGGTACTGTTGGCACAGGACCACAAACACTCAACTTTGCTTTTTCTCCCAACCAGCACCCGGGAGCAGTTGTTGCTTCTATTGCTCCTGCAACATCATCTACCTCAATCAAAACCATCAACGGACTTGCCATTGCTTCTGTAAAAACAGTAAATGGTCTTGCAATCGCAAGCGTAAAAACTGTGAATGGACTCGCATAGTTATCAATAATTTTACCCATAATGCCCCACGACCTTAAAAAAGAAATAGAGAACCATCTTGCCTCATTCCCTGAGAGGTATAAAGAAGTTGAGGAGATGAAACGTGAATGGAAAGACTTTCGTACACGCTCTACATGGATTCTTGTGGGGTTCATTACGTCTATGCTCGCTATTGGTATTTGGGTGGGGACTATGCAGACACGTATTGAGTCTGTAACAGACCATGACTCCGATGATAAACAACGCTTCACACAGATTGAGTCTCGTATCAACACTCTCGAAGTGAATAATGGAGAGATACGCTCACGCCTTGCGTCTATTGAACTCACACTACAGGAGATTAAAACAGCTATAATTAGATTACAATGATTGTTATAGTTTTATAACATACTCATTGTATTTTGATTTCTCCCCCATTGTAATACCCCGCGTACCAAACTCACATGCGGGTATTTTAAGTACCTTCACCAGTTTGTTATTATCAAGACAGACACAGTAAAATGTGTCGCACGGTTTCATTTTATTCCTATTAAATACCCATACACCAGTTTGTTCTTTTTTAACGGGCACACCCCTTTTATACTGTCTTCTCCACAGATTACACGCCTTTACGTCTATAAGTTCCCCGTCTTTTTCAAGATCACAACCAGCGCGGTTAAACTCCATGTGTGTAGCACCAATTCTCTTAGCAATATACTTTTCCCATTTGTAGCCAATACCCGTTTCAGTTTTCCAGAAATCTTTTGATATACCCATAATTTTTGTATCTGGATTTTTCTTTATGTATGATGCTCGCTTGATGCATTTTACAGAACAATACTTTGCTGCGATACGTGTACTATTTGCCAGCATTCGCTTATGCACAACACCACATAAAACACACTTAGACATATGATATAATTAGAAAAATAATAAACCTATTATACTCTATGGACACAACAACATCAAGTTATGGCAAGGGTGCTCTCGATAGTAACTACGACATTCGTGACTTCTGGTATTCACCAACAGACCGTGGCGAAGGTACTTTTGACTTTGATATTGAGAAACTTGTTGGTAAAAATCTTGTGGTGAAAGACCAAAACGGGTCAAGCTCGTGTGGTGGACAGGCGTGGGCATACTACGGTGAGGTACTCGAGGCAATAGCAACAGAGAACTACGAACCGCGTTCTGCTCGGTGGATATACTCGCATACCGCAGCACCTGGTGGAGGATCTCGTGGTAAGGATAACAGTGATTTTGTTATCAAGAATGGTTTCGTAAAGGAGGCAGACGCACCGTCATACAAGAACAAGAAGGCACCAGGGGAGGACTTCATGCTTACTGTGCCAGTACTGTCACAAGAGGCACTAGAGGACAAAGAAGTAAGTCGCGCACTGTCTTACCTGAAAGTACCCGGTGATTTTTATACAGTAGCATCGGCAATTCGTGAGCACAACGGATGCATTATCTCAGTTGCTGGTGAAGACAACGGCACATGGCGTTCTGCGTTCCCCAAGCCGCCAACAAAGCAAGTGTGGGGACATTGGTTGTATGCTGGTAAGTTGAAGGTGATAGACGGAAAACAATACATAGGGGTCATTAACTCATGGGGAAAGAAAACTGGTGAGAATGGGTGGCAATGGATTAGTGAGGAGTACTTTGATAACGGTTTCATTCGTGAGGGGTGGACACTTGCATGGGATTACAAACCCGCAAAGCACAAGAAACTTCTCATTGAAACAGTTAAGGTATTACAAGCATTAGTAGCACTATTAACAAAACAAAAATGAACGACTATATTAAATCATCACTCATCACATTCGTAGCAGGGTTCGCAATCGTCTTTGTCACTGAGATAGACACAATCACACTTGAGTCATTCCAAGACGGGGCACTCGCAGGTCTGTTCTTCGTGGCAGTTCGCACAGGTATGAAGGCGGTACTAGAAAGTTTTATTGCGTGGTATGCAAGCCGAAAATGAAACTGGGCGACTTTGTGTCACTTATTCTGACAGTGATACCCTTCCTCCTTGGGGCACTGATATACGATTGGTATCAGAGTCGACGGGGGAACGGGATTGTGGATAACGTAAAACTAAAGGCAAAAAGGTGATATAATAACCGTAGGCAATCACCACGCCTCGACCCGTGCTCTGTGCTACCGACGACAATTTCTTACACAACATTCAACTGCTCCAACCTTTTTTGTAGCACTGTGATTGCCTTGCAAAATGCCTCTATCTAGGGGCTTTTTGCATCTTATACACAGGTGTGAGCACTAAAAGTGTGGACAATGGGGTATAATAGGAGAGTGAAAGGACGGAAAAATCACCGTCCTTTTATGACCACAGCGAGTGACACGCGCGCAGTATCAGTGCGTTTTACAAATAAGTAAACCAAACATGAAGAACATCGCAGGAATTGTGATGCTACTGATTGCAGGAGGTAACATACTCGTAAACGCAGAACAGTACAATCGTGAGCATCCGTTAGTATGGGTAGCGGAGGCACAGGAGGTAGAGCCGAGAGTCATACTCATAGGGACAACGACAGAGGAAATAGTTTGGAGTAAGGAGAGAATTAAGGAGGAGGTAAAGACACAAGCAGAAAAGCACAACGTACCTTTCGGAGAAATGTGGGAGACAATACTTTGTGAAAGCGGGGCAAGCACGACAATCCAGAGTCATCACAAGTACGCATTTACAGACGTAAAAAAAGGAATATATAAAGGTGAGCGAGAAAAGTCATTTGGTATCGCACAAATACACCTACCAGACCACACAACAGTAACAAAAGAACAAGCCCTCGACCCACTCTATTCAATTACTTTTATGGCTGAGAATTGGAATAAGGTACGATGGTATTGTAGGAAATAAAATAAAGAAAACAGCCACCTTAATCGGTGGCTTTTTCTATTTAAGTATAACTACCATGGAAGGAAACGGTGCGCTGTTCTTACTGTCACCAAACTTCAAACGACCTCGTATAAATCGGATCTCGGCTTTGTTATATATATAATCATGGAAGTACTTAGTGTCCGTTCGTGCGGGTATAAGCATCACTACGACCCCACCAGTTGCTTCTGATGCCTTCTTTACCCAGTGTTTTATTTCTCGTCCATAAGGAGGGTTCACAAACACTGCTTCATTGTCTCACGACTGAGCCAACCCATCGTCTTCTTCTGTGTAATACTTTTCACACTTAGCATTTTCTTTAGTGGCGCATGGATCTAGCGTAAAATGAAACTCCTCATTCAGTTCATTATAAAATTGCTGAGGTGTCGCCCATTCGTTTGTTTGTGAAGAAAAGTGTACATTCATAGTTTCTCATTACAAAGTCTATATATCGTATCATTCGCCTCACTCAACTGCTCCTGCAACACATTCCTCTCGTGTATCACCTTATCCAACATGTCACTAATGGACGTTTGAAACGCGGTGGAGTGAGGCTTGTACATGATGAGTTTTCGTTTCAGTGAGTCATTTTCTACCCGTAACTCGTCCCGTTGCTTGATAACCACCATGAGCATTTGCTCGTCAGTCTTCGTCATATATCCGCTTCTTCGCTATCTCAAAGTAGGTGGGGTCAAGTTCTATCCCAATGAAGTTGCGATTGAGGTTTTTGCACGCCACGCCTGTGGTTCCACTACCCATAGTAAAATCTAAGACTGTTTCATCTTCGTTGGTGTAGGTCTTGATGAGGTACTCCATGAGGGCTACTGGTTTTTGGGTTGGGTGAACATACTTCCCGTCTACTCCTTGTGTGATAATTGTTTTAGGATATTTATGTGTGCGAATTATTGTTTCACTTTCTTTTGTGGTATGCCCCCCCATTATTGAAGTTCTACTCGCCTCCATACTTTTACCTTTTTGTGGCTTATCCATTAAAACCATTTGCGGATTATATTTTGTCTTTCCCTTTCCAAAAACAAGGATATTCTCGTGCTGTGCCATTGGTCTATGTTTTGCAACTAAATGTCCACGACCTGTTATCTTATTCCACACCCACTCATACTTAAACATTTTCACATTACTCATAACCAAAGCAGATGTAAACGGTTGAGAACCAAACAGCACAATCGCACCGTTCTTCTTCGTTATTCGCTTCAACTGTTCCCACATCGGTTCAAAAGGAATAACGGTGTCCCACTTACAAGCAGTAGTCCCATACGGAGGGTCAGTCAACACCAAATCAACACTCCCATCAGGTATCTTCTTCATCTCCTCCAAACAATCACCTAGTAGTAAGTTAATTTTCGTCATAAAACGTATCCGTATCCTCCACCTCCTCAAAACACTCACTACACAACACCTTGTCATCATATATCTCTTGTGTGTGGAGGGTAATATCCTTGTGACACTCGGCACAATGCACTGATAGTGGGTTATTGTGGGGTCTGTAGAGACTCATGTTGGTTATATTATATCACTCTTTTAATGGAACACCTGTTAAATCTGCGTTCAACCTCCTATCAAAATACGCCTTGCACTTCATATCACAAAATGATTTAGGGCGAATTACTACGTAGTAAACACCATCGCTCTTTGAATTTTTTCCCATGTGA
>Ga0213919_1000642_pt1 | contig 14694 bp, 13 predicted proteins | sample McNCre317MG_FD_161056 | JGI IMG/M metagenome (GOLD analysis project Ga0213919, IMG submission 161056) | Freshwater microbial communities from McNutts Creek, Athens, Georgia, United States - 3-17 MG | ecosystem: Environmental > Aquatic > Freshwater > Creek | place: USA: Georgia | collected... | reverse complement strand
GCCCAAGGGCGCGGCTGGCTCAAGGGCTTTGGTGCTGGTGGCTGCGGCCAAGTCTTTGCTCAATGCGACAAATTCGGTTTGGCTGATCGCGTTGAAATTGTGGAGGTCGCCCGCAACAGCTTGGGTGCTGAATGCCATAGAGGTGGCGAGAGCCAAAGTCACGGGTAAGAAGCGGTGCGAGATTTTCATAGAAGAATGTTTCTTAAAGGTTTAATTTTTCATATTTTCACACGGCTGCCGAGCCTCGTTACGTCAAGCTCAAACGCATCTCCACATGCGGTATGCCGACCTCATTAAACGGCTCGCCTACCAGCTCAAATCCGTGGGCCGCATAAAACCCTTCAGCTGTGCGCTGCGCATTCAGGCGCACTTCTTTGTGCCCAAGTTCGATGGCGTTACGGATCAGGGCTTGTAACAAGCGTGCGCCGTAGCCGTTGCCACGCATCTCGCGCAGCACCGCCATGCGCCCGATCTTGGCCGTGCTGGCGGATGGTTGCAACAAACGGGCATTGCCTAGTGGCTGGCCATTCACATCAAACAACACGGCGTGAAAGGCGGTGGCGTCATCCGCATCCCATTCGTCTTCGGGGGCGATGCCCTGCTCTTGCACAAACACGGCGGTGCGTACCGCTTGGGCAGCGGTTTGCATCAAGGGCCATTCGCCAATTTCGATGTAAGTCATCGTCATCACGTCACACACCAAACGCGTGTCGCAACGCGCGTGCAGCATCCATGTGTGCGGTCAGTGCTTCGGGAATCACACGTCCCATTTGGATGAAGCTGTGCACCACGCCTTTGTAAATTTCAAGGTCTACGGGCACACCCGCCAAACGCAGATGGTCGGCATAGGCCACGCCTTCGTCCACCAGTGGATCGCACTCGGCCAAGCCCAACCAAGCAGGCGTTACATCCGACACGTCCGCTAACAAGGGCGAAAAGCGCGGGTCTTGGCGGTCTGCGGCATTGGGCATGTAATGGCCGTAGAAGTAGTCGATGCTGGCTTTTTCCAGCAAAAAGCCTTTGTCAAACGTATGGGCCGACGGCATGTGTTCGGGCGAGCAGCCGGGGTAGAACATGAGTTGCAGCTTCAAGTCAATGCCCGCATCGCGCGCGGCAATGGCGGTGGCTGCTGTGAGCGTACCGCCCGCACTGTCGCCGCCAATGGCGATGCGTGTGGTGTCTAGCCCAAGGCTGGTGGCGTTGGCGGCCAGCCATTGCAAGGCATCCAACGCATCGTGGTGCGCAGTGGGAAATGTGTGTTCGGGCGCAAGGCGATAGTCCAACGACACCACGGTACAGTGCGCCAAATGGGCCAGGTGCTTGCACAGCGCCTCGTGCGTTTCAGGGCTGCCCACGGTGAAGCCACCGCCATGAAAGTACAACAGCACCGGTAAGTTGGGCTTGGCGTGTTCGGCCCACAGTTTGGCGCGTAGCGTGGCCCCATCGCGCGTGGGGATGTGCAGCGTGTCGTCACGCGCCATTTTTTGTGCGTTCACCTCCAGCACACCGGCACCCAAGGCGTAGGCTTGTTTGGCTTGCTCGGGTGTCAGCAGCGCCATGGGTGGGCGGCCTGCTTTGGCAATGGCGTGCAACACATCGCGCATGGCGGGGGTCAGCAGGCTTTGCGGGTTGCGTGGGTGGCCCATCAGAATTTACTTCTTCAAACCTTGCAGTTTGGCAAACGCACTCGCCATGGCTGAGCCCGCTGCCGCTTGCGGTGGTGCGGTGTAGCCGCTGCTGTAGCTACCACCGCCACGTTGGCGGTTGTCACGACCTGCGTGCTCAAAGCGGTTATCACGCGGGCCATCTTTACGCGCAGGCTCCATCTTCATGGTCAAACTGATGCGCTTGCGGGCCACGTCCACTTCCAGCACTTTGACCTTGATGATGTCGCCGGTCTTCACCACTTCGCGCGCGTCGGTGATGAACTTGTTGCTGAGTTGGCTGACGTGAATCAAGCCGTCTTGGTGCACGCCCAAGTCGACAAACGCGCCGAAGGCCGCCACGTTGCTGACCGTGCCTTCGAGCACCATGTCGACCTTGAGGTCTTTGATGTCTTCCACGCCGTCTTGCAGCTTGGCCACTTTGAAGTCGGGGCGCGGGTCGCGGCCTGGCTTTTCGAGTTCGCTCAAGATGTCTTTGACGGTGATGACGCCCACGGTGTCGTTGGCAAACAGCTCGGGTTTCAAAGTCTTGAGCATGTCAGCACGACCCATCAGCTCGGCCACGGGCTTGCCCGTTTGCGCCATGATGCGCTCCACCACGGGGTAGGTTTCTGGGTGCACCGCGGTCATGTCTAGCGGGTTGTCACCATCGCGGATGCGCAAGAAGCCCGCGCTTTGCTCAAACGTTTTCGCGCCTAGGCCCGTGACTTTGAGCAACTGCTGGCGGTTAGCAAACGCGCCATTGGCTTCGCGCCAACGCACCACGGCTTTGGCGGTGGTGGTCGAGAGGCCCGACACGCGGGTGAGCAGCGGCATGCTGGCGGTGTTGAGGTCGACGCCTACTTTGTTCACGCAGTCTTCCACCACGGCTTCGAGGGTGCGGGCGAGTTCGCTTTGGTTCACATCGTGTTGGTACTGGCCCACGCCGATGGATTTGGGGTCGATCTTCACCAGCTCGGCCAAGGGGTCTTGCAAGCGGCGCGCAATGCTGGCTGCGCCGCGCAGGCTCACGTCCACATCGGGCATTTCTTGGCTGGCGTATTCACTGGCGCTGTACACCGACGCGCCGGCTTCGCTGACCACCACCTTGTCAATGACTTTTGACGCGTCATGTTTGGACATGAGCTTGATGAGTTCGCCCGCCAGTTTGTCGGTCTCGCGACTGGCAGTGCCGTTGCCAATGGCAATCAAGTTCACGCCGTGTTTCTCGGCCAGCTTGGCCAAGGTGTAGAGCGAACCGTCCCAGTCTTTGCGGGGCTCATGTGGGTAGACGGTGGACGTTTCCACCAGCTTGCCCGTGGCATCGACCACGGCCACTTTCACGCCGGTGCGAATGCCTGGGTCGAGGCCCATCACCACGCGCGGACCAGCGGGTGCAGCCAGCAGCAAGTCGCGCAAGTTGTCGGCAAACACTTTGATGGCCACCTTCTCGGCTTCTTCACGCAGACGCGTGAACAAGTCGCGCTCGGTGGAGAGGCTCAGCTTCACGCGCCATGTCCACGCCACGCACTTGCGAATCAAGTCGTCCCCTGCCCTGCTGGCATGGCTCCAACCGAGGTGCAAGGCAATCTTGCCTTCAGCCAAGCTGGGTTTGCCGGGTTCTGGCTCGACGGGCAGCACCAGTTTGGCATCGAGCATTTCCAGCGCACGGCCACGGAACACGGCCAAGGCGCGGTGCGATGGCACACGGCCAATCGGTTCGTCGTAATCAAAGTAGTCACGAAACTTCGCCACATCGGGGTTGTTTTCGTCTTTGCCTGCGGCGATCTTGCTGCGGAACAAGCCTTCGGCCCACAGCCATTCGCGCAAGCTTTGAATCAATGCGGCGTCTTCAGCCCAACGCTCACTCAACAAATCGCGCACACCGTCCAGGACTGCGGCGACGGTGGTGAAGTCAGCCCCTTCAATCTTGCCAGCGGGCAAGATGAACGCTTCGGCTTCCACATTGGGGTTCAGGGTTGGATCGGCAAACAGCTTGTCAGCCAGCGGCTCCAAGCCCGCTTCTTTGGCAATCATGCCCTTGGTGCGGCGCTTGGGCTTGAAGGGCAAGTAAATGTCTTCCAGCTCTTGCTTGGTGGGCGCAGCTTCGATGGCGGCCAACAGCTCAGGTGTGAGCTTGCCTTGTTCTTGAATGCTCTTGATCACCGCTGCACGACGGTCGGTCAGCTCGCGCAGGTAGCTCAGGCGGGCTTCGAGTTCGCGCAATTGAATGTCGTCCAAGCCGCCTGTGACTTCTTTGCGGTAACGGGCAATAAAGGGCACGGTGGCGCCACCATCGAGCAGCTCAACAGCAGAGCGCACTTGGGCTTCGGAAATCTTGATTTCGTCCGCCAGTTGGCGGGTAATTTTTTGCATGTTTTCAGTCAGTCGAATTCGTCAAAGTCGGCAATTTTGCCTGAACGGATATGAGGCAAAACCCACAAACAAGTTAACACTTGTTAACTAATATTTCGTATGGCCATATTAAAGTCGCACTCTCATTATTCATCATGAAGGGATTCGAAATGAAACGTTACAGCGCAGAGTTTTTGGGCACATTTTGGTTGGTTTTAGGTGGTTGCGGCAGTGCTGTTTTGGCAGCGGCTTTCCCGGGCGTCGGCATTGGTTTGCACGGTGTTTCGCTGGCTTTTGGTTTGACAGTTTTGACCATGGCGTTTGCCATTGGCCACATTTCTGGCTGCCATTTGAACCCCGCAGTGTCTGTGGGCTTGTGGGCGGCAGGCCGTTTCCCCGCTAATCAACTGGTGCCTTACATCGTGTCGCAAGTGTTGGGCGCGATTGCTGGTGCAGCTGTGTTGTACGTCATTGCATCCGGCAATGCCAGTTTCAATGTGGCAGCAGGCTTTGCATCCAACGGCTACGGCGAACACTCGCCCGGTGGTTACACCCTGTTGGCAGCCTTGGTCTGTGAAGTGGTGATGACCGCATTTTTCTTGCTGGTGATCTTGGGTTCTACAGACAAAAAAGCACCCGCAGGCTTTGCCCCCATCGCCATTGGTTTGGCGTTGACCTTGATTCACTTGATCAGCATTCCCATCACCAACACCTCAGTCAACCCCGCGCGCAGCACAGGTGTGGCGTTGTTTGTGGGCGATTGGGCTGTGTCTCAGCTTTGGCTGTTTTGGTTGGCCCCTATCGTGGGTGCGTTGTTAGGCGCGCAGGCGTATCGTTTGATTTCAGACGACAACAACTAAGCAGTTGCTGCTGCCAACAAAAAACGCCCCTAGGGGCGTTTTTTTATTAGTCCGTCGACACCTCGTGCAATTCCGTCGGTGCTGCATCTCGGTTCACGTATTTGAACGTGCCCGTGGCATGCGCACAGGCGTTGCCTTCGGCGTCGTACAACGTGCCTTCGGTAAACGCCATGCCGCGTGTGCGGTGAATCAACCGGCCTTTGGCGGTGAGTGTGCCGCGCGCTGGTTGCAAGAACGAGGTTTTCATCTCAATCGTGACCACGCCCATGCCTCTGTCAACGCTGCGCGCAGCGCTGGCAAGGGTGACGTCCAACAGCGTCATGACCGCACCGCCGTGGGTCACGTTGAACGAGTTCAAGTGCTCGGGCTCAGGCGTGTAACGCAGCTCGGACAAGCCGTCGTCAAAGAACACCATCTCGAAACCCAGATGGTCGACAAATGGAATGTAGGCGCCAAAACTTTCTTGCATGATGTGCTCCTCGTGGGGTTACAAGACCTCGAAGATACCAGCTGCACCCATGCCACCGCCAATGCACATGGTCACGCACACGCGTTTGGCGCCACGGCGTTTGCCTTCAATCAAGGCATGGCCCACCAAGCGTTGACCGCTCACACCGTACGGGTGACCCACCGCAATGGCGCCGCCGTTGACGTTGAGGCGGTCATCAGGGATGCCCAGCTTGTCGCGGCAATACAGCACTTGCACAGCAAAGGCTTCGTTGAGTTCCCACAGGTCAATGTCGCCCACGCTCAGGCCTAAGCGGTTCAGCACTTTGGGGATGGCGTACACAGGGCCAATGCCCATTTCGTCAGGCTCGCAACCAGCCACGGCAAAGCCGAGGAAGCGCCCCAAAGGTTTGAGTCCACGTTTGCTGGCCAGCTCCTCACTCATCACCACGCAAGCGCCTGCGCCGTCTGAGAACTGGCTGGCGTTACCGGCAGAAATCAAACCACCGGGCATGGCGGACTTGAGATTAGTCAAGGCTTCGACGGTCGATCCTTCGCGGATGCCTTCGTCTTTGCTGACCGTGACTTGCTTGGTCATCAAGCCCATCACTTTGTCGGCAATACCAGCTTTGACGGTGATGGCCGCAATTTCTGCGTCAAACAAACCCGCCGCTTGCGCGGCGAAGGCGCGTTGTTGGCTGCGTGCGCCGTATTCGTCCATGGCTTCACGGCCAATGTTGTAGCGCTTGGCCACGTTCTCGGCGGTTTGCAACATGTTCCAGTAAATCTCGGGCTTCTTTTTGTTGAGCGCCAAGTCCATCAACATGTGTTGGTTCATCTCTTGTTGCACGCACGAGATGCTTTCCACGCCACCGGCCACATACACATCGCCCTCGCCCGCAATGATGCGTTGGGCGGCAGTGGCAATGGTTTGCAAACCAGACGAGCAAAAACGGTTGATGGTCATGCCCGACACAGACACCGGGCAATCAGCCATGAGTGCAATTTGGCGGGCAATGTTGGTGCCGGTTGCGCCTTCGGGCAAGGCGCAGCCCATGATGACGTCATCCACTTCGGCGGCTTCAATGCCGGCGCGCGCAATGGCGTGTTTGACGACGTGACCACCCAAGGTCGCGCCGTGGGTCATGTTGAAAGAGCCCTTCCAGCTTTTGGCGAGCGGTGTGCGGGCGGTAGAGACGATGACAGCGTGGGTCATAGGGATTCCTTAAATTCGGTTCAGTTGAAGGTCTTGCCTTCGGCGGCGAGTTTGGCGAGCAAGGGGGCTGGCTTCCAAAACTCGGCGTCATCGTGTGGGTTGGTGGCAAAGCGCTGCATGGCTTGCACCACGTTGAACAGGCCCAGCTCGTCGGCGTAGTTCATGGGGCCGCCACGGTAGATGGGGAAGCCGTAACCGCTGATGTAGACCATGTCGATGTCGCTGGCTTTGCTGGCAATGCCCTCTTCCAAAATGTGGGCAGCTTCATTCACCAGCGCAAAGTTCAAGCGCTGCACGATTTCTTCATCGCTGATCTTGCGTGGCTTGATGCCCAGCGTCTCGCGGTGTTTGGCAATCATGGCCTCCACATCTTTGTTCGGAATCGCATCGCGTTTGCCTGGCTTGTAGTCGTACCAGCCCGCACCTGTCTTTTGACCGAAGCGGCCTTGTTCGCACAACAGGTCGGCGGTTTTGCTGTAACAACGTGTGGGGTTCTCTTCGTATTGGCGTTTGCGGATGGACCAGCCAATGTCGTTGCCAGCCAAGTCGCTCATGCGGAATGGGCCCATGGCCCAGCCAAATTTCTCAATGGCGCGGTCCACCTGTGCGGGCGTGCAACCTTCGTCGAGCAAGAAGCCCGCTTGGCGACCGTATTGGTCAATCATGCGGTTGCCAATGAAACCATCGCACACACCTGAGAGCACGGCAATCTTTTTGATTTTCTTGGCCACGTCCATCGCGGTAGCCAGCACGTCTTTGGCGGTGTCTTTGCCGCGCACCACTTCGAGCAGCTTCATCACGTTGGCGGGGCTGAAGAAGTGCAAGCCCACCACGTCTTGTGGACGTTTGGTGAAGTGGGCGATTTTGTTGAGGTCCAAGGTGGATGTGTTGGACGCCAAAATCGCGCCCGGCTTCATCACCGCGTCGAGTTGTTTGAACACCGCTTCTTTGACGCTCATGTCTTCAAACACGGCCTCAATGACAAGGTCGGCATCTTTGATGTCGTCGTAGCTGAGTGTGGTGCTGAGCAGCGCCATGCGCTCGGCCATCTTGTCTTGTTTGAGCTTGCCTTTTTTGACGCGATCTTCGTAGTTCTTTTGGATGGTGGCCACGCCACGGTCCAAGGCTTCTTGCTTGGTTTCAATCATCTTGACTGCAATGCCTGCGTTCAAGAAGTTCATGGCAATGCCGCCGCCCATGGTGCCCGCACCAATGACAGCCACCAGTTTGATGTCACGCACCGGGGTGTCGCTGGGCACATCGGCAATTTTGCTGGCCGCGCGTTGTGCGCCAAACAAGTGGCGCAAGGCACGGCTCTCTGGCGTCCACATGAGGTTGATGAACTGCTCGCGCTCGAACATCATCCCTTCGTCAAATTTCTTCTTGGTGGCCATCTCCACTGCGTCCACTGCTTTGGGTGGTGCGGGGTAGTTTTTGGCCATGGCTTTGACCATGTTGCGGGCAAACTGAAAGTACGCATCGCCTTGGGGGTGTTTGCATGGCAGGTCGCGCACTTTGGGCAATGGGCGGACATCGGCCACTTCACGGGCGTAGGCAATGGCCTCGTCCATCAGGCTCTGCGCGGACATGGCCATTTGGTCAAACAACTTTTGGCCGGGCAACATGCTGAGCATGTCGCTCTTGATCGCCTCGCCGCTCACAATCATGTTCAACGCGGGCTCTACGCCCAAGGCGCGCGGCAAACGTTGTGTGCCGCCCGCGCCAGGGATGAGACCCAGCTTGACCTCGGGCATGCTGATGCTGGTGCCCGGTGCGCAAACGCGGTAGTGGCAACCCAGTGCCAACTCAAGACCACCGCCCATCACCACGGTGTGCATGGCAGCCACCACTGGCTTGCTGCAGTTTTCCACGCAAGAAATCACGCTGAGCAAATTGGGCTCTTGGAAGGCTTTGGGCGAACCAAATTCACGCACATCTGCGCCACCCGAAAACGCTTTGCCGTGGCCCGTGATGACCACGGCTTTGACGGCCGCATCGGCTTGCGCTTGCGCAATGCCAGCCACCAAGGCGCGGCGTGTCTCAAGCCCCATGCCATTGACGGGCGGGTTGTTCAAGGTAATCACGGCCACATCGCCGTGTACTTGGTAGTCTGCACTCATTGCATTTCCTTATGAAAACTGATGGGGTTAGTTAGGCGCTTGGCAGCTTGTAATCTTTGAGCTGTTCACGCAATTTGGTTTTGAGCATCTTGCCGGTCGCACCAATCGGGATGGCTTCAACAAACACCACGTCGTCTGGGATTTGCCATTTGGCGGTTTTGCCTTCGTAGAAGGCCAAGAGTTCTTCGCGGCTCACCTGTGCGTCGGGTTTTTTCACCACCGCCACGATGGGTCGCTCGTCCCACTTGGGGTGCGGAACGCCAATGCACGCGGCCATGGCCACAGCGGGGTGTGCCACGGCGATGTTTTCAATGTCAATCGAGCTGATCCACTCGCCGCCCGACTTGATCACGTCTTTGCTGCGGTCGGTGATTTGCATGAAGCCATCGGCGTCGATGGTGGCCACGTCGCCTGTGGGGAACCAGCGTTGGCCGTCTTTGTCGGTGACCAGCGGATCGCCCTCACCTTTGTAGTAATTGGCCACCACCCAGGGGCCTTTGACCAACAAGTCGCCATAGGCTTTGCCGTCGTGGGGCTGCTCATCGCCTGCGTCGTTGACGATCTTCATGTCCACGCCGTAGATGGCGCGGCCTTGTTTGAGCAGCAACTTCATTTGCTGCTCTTTGGGCAGCTTGAGGTGTTTGTTTTTCAAGGTACACAAGGTGCCCAAGGGGCTGAGCTCGGTCATGCCCCAAGCATGCAAGACCTCCACGCCGTAGTCGTCACGGAAAGCATCAATCATGGCGGGCGGGCAAGCCGAGCCGCCAATGACGGTGCGTTTCAAGGTGGAGAACTTCAAGCCATGGGGTTTCATGTGGCCCAGCAACATTTGCCATACCGTGGGCACACCCGCGGCGTAGGTGACGCCTTCGTTCTCAATCATTTCGTAAACCGATTTGCCGTCCATGCCTGGGCCGGGGAACACCAGCTTGGCGCCAGTGAGCGCGGCGCTGTACGGAATGCCCCACGCGTTGACGTGGAACATGGGCACCACGGGCAAGATGGCATCACGCGCAGAAATGCACATCACATCGGGCAGCGCAGCCGCGTAGGCATGCAAGGTGGTGGAACGGTGGCTGTACAGCGCAGCTTTGGGGTTGCCTGTGGTGCCGCTGGTGTAGCACATGCTCGACGCGGTGTTTTCGTCGAACACGGGCCATGGGTAGCTGGTGCTTTGGCTGCCCATCCAAGCTTCGTAGCTGATGAGGTTGGGAATGCCAGTGTCGGCTGGCAGTTTGTCTGCATCGCACAGGGCCACCCAATGTTTGACTGATGTGCACTTGCTGTGCACGGCTTGAATGATGGGCAAAAACGTCATGTCAAAGCACAGCACTTGGTCTTCGGCATGGTTGGCAATCCACGCAATTTGCTCTGGATGCAAACGTGGGTTGATGGTGTGCAGCACGCGGCCCGAGCCGCTGACACCAAAGTACAGCTCTAAGTGGCGATAGCCGTTCCAAGCGATGGTGGCCACGCGGTCACTGAACCCCAGCTTCATACCGTCGAGTGCATTGGCCACTTGGCGCGAGCGGCGCGCCACATCGGACCAGGTGTAGCGATGAATGTCGCCCTCGACACGGCGTGACACCACTTCGCCATCGCCGTGGTGTTTGTCTGCAAACTCAATCAGATTTGAAATCAGCAGCGGTTGGTTTTGCATCAGTCCAAGCATGTCGTCTCCTGAAACTTTTTAATTTTCGCACGGTCGTGCTTTTTTATCTATTGTGCCAAGACTTTGTGTCATTTGCGGAAAGCCCACAAAAAACCTGCCTATGGATAACCCGAGACAATGCCACCATGTTTGATCGCCCTTCCAATCCTGATGCCATTTCAAAAGCCAGCCTTGCGTGGCTGAATGCCGCTGAGGGGGGCTTTGTTTCTCTTGGGGCTGAGTTCGCCACGTCCACCGAGCCCACGCCTTTGCCCGCCGCGCATTGGGTGGGTTGCAACGAGGCGTTGCGGGCCGAGCTGGGTTTGCCACCAGACGTTTGGCAACAGCAAGAGGTGCTGGACTTGTTCACGGGCAACGCGCTGCGAGCCGATCACAGCACCTACGCCAGCGTTTACAGCGGCCACCAGTTTGGCCAATGGGCAGGTCAGCTGGGCGATGGCCGCGCGTTGAACCTAGGTGCGATTCAAACGCCTGCAGGCTTGCAAGAGTTACAACTCAAAGGCGCTGGCCCCACGCCCTACTCTCGCCGTGGCGATGGGCGGGCCGTTTTGAGGTCAAGCATTCGTGAGTTTTTGGCCAGCGAGGCCATGCATGGCTTGGGCATTCCCACCACGCGGGCCTTGTGCGTCACGGGCTCGCCCGCCCATGTGCGCCGTGAAGAGGTCGAAACCGCCGCCGTGGTCACCCGCGTGGCGCCTAGCTTTGTGCGCTTTGGCCACTTTGAGCATTTCGCGTCCAACGGCCAAATCGATGAACTGCGCGCCTTGGCCGACCATGTCGTCACCGCGCATTTTCCTGCGTTGCAAGACAAGCAAGGGGCCGAGCGCTACACCGCCTTGTTGCACGAAGTCACCCAACGCACAGCCGCTTTGATGGCGCAATGGCAAGCCGTGGGCTTTTGTCACGGCGTGATGAACACCGACAACATGAGCGTGCTCGGTCTCACGCTCGACTATGGCCCGTTCCAGTACTTAGATGGTTTTGACGCCAACCACATTTGCAACCATTCAGACCACCAAGGCCGTTATACCTATGCACGTCAACCGCAAATTGCGTACTGGAACTTGTTCTGCCTAGGTCAAGCCTTGATGCCGCTCATCGACGAGCAAGCCCCAGCCTTGGCTGCGCTAGAGAGTTACAAAGAAACTTTCCCAAGCGCCATGGACCAAGCCATGCGCGACAAGTTGGGCCTGAGCGGCACGCATGAGGGCGACCGCGCTTTGGTGGAAGACCTGTTGCAAGCCATGCAGCAAGACCGTGTGGACTACACCGTGTTTTGGCGACGCTTGAGCGTGGCCGTGCGCGAGTCGGCCCAAAGTACGCACGCCTTTGAGCCTGTGCGCGACTTGTTCCTGCACCGCGAGGCGTTTGACGCGTGGTGTACGCGCTACCTAGAGCGCTTAGGCGCGGCCAACCGCCAAGCCACAGGTGACGCTATGTTGCGCACCAACCCCAAATACATCTTGCGCAACCACTTGGGTGAGCTGGCCATTCGACAAGCCAAAGCAGGCAACTTTGCGATGGTGCAAGACCTGTTGCAAGTGCTGCACGCCCCCTTTGACGAACACCCCACCTACGAAGCCTGGGCAGGCCTTGCGCCAGAATGGGCCTCATCCATTGAAATCAGCTGCTCCTCATGACCCTCGAAAAAACCGAACAAGAATGGCGCGATCTGCTGGCCGCCAAAAACGCAGAGCCTGTGGCCTTTGACGTCACACGCAAGGCCGCCACCGAACGCCCGTTCACCGGCAAATACGAAGACCATTGGGCGCCAGGCAGCTACCACTGCATGTGTTGTGACGCCAAACTGTTTGACGCGTCGACCAAGTTTGATGCAGGTTGCGGCTGGCCCAGCTTTCACACCGCGGCCAGCGAAGAAGCGATTGCCGAGCACCGCGACATCAGCCACGGCATGGTGCGCGTGGAAACCGTGTGCAGCCAATGCGGCGCGCACCTGGGGCATGTGTTCAACGATGGCCCTGCCCCCACAGGCTTGCGCTACTGCATGAACTCGGCTTCGTTAGACTTCGTGCCAAACAAATAAAGCGTTTATGAAATTACTGCTCGACTTCTTTCCCATCATCCTGTTTTTTGTCACCTTCAAAGCGTGGGGCATCATGGCCGCCACCGCCGTGGCCATTGCTGCTACCTTGGCTCAAATTGGCTATTTGCGTTACAAAAAAGGCTTTGTAGAGCCCATGCAATGGGTCAGTCTGGGCGTCATTGTGGTGTTTGGTGGTGCCACGCTGCTCACCCAAGACGAAACCTTCATCAAGTGGAAGCCTACCGTGCTGTACTGGTTGATGGGCAGCGCCTTGTGGGGCGGGTATTACGTGTTCAAACGCAATTTCCTCAAGCAACTCATGGGCGCGCAAGTGGAGTTGCCCGAACACGCGTGGGGCGTGTTGCTGCACAGCTGGGCGTGTTTCTTTGCGGTCATGGGTTGTCTCAACATTTGGGTGGCCAACCACTTTGACACCGACACCTGGGTGAGCTTCAAACTCTTTGGTGGTTTGGGCTTGATGTTGGTGTTTGTGGTGCTGCAAGGCATCTACATGAGCCGCTTCGTCAAAGAGCAGCCAGAGGACCAAGCGTGAATATCACTGCACAGGCGCTGACACAGCGATTACAAGAGCGCTTAAACCCTGTTTTTGTCGAAGTTTTAGACGAAAGCGCGGCCCATGCAGGCCATGTGGGGGCCAACGAGACAGGCTTTGGTACCCATTTTCGGGTACGCATTCAGAGTCCACTTTTTACAGCCAAATCACGCGTGGCAAGGCATCGCCTTGTGTATGATGCGTTGCAAGAATATATAGATCAAGGCTTGCATGCCTTGGCCATTGAAGTCATCGAAACCCCCTGAGACCTGACATGAAAAAACAAATGATTTGGACCGCTGTTGCAGCCGCTGCATTCGCTTGCTTGAGCATGGGCGCTAACGCGCAAAACATCGCCATCGTCAATGGCAAAGCAGTGCCCACCAGCCGCGCCGAAGCGCTGGCACAGCAGGTGGCCCGCTCTGGCCGTCCCATCACCCCCGAGGTGGAAGCCCAAATCAAAGAAGAAGTCATCGCGCGCGAAATCTTCATGCAAGAAGCGCAAAAGCGCGGCTTGGATGCCACGCCCGATTACAAAGCTCAAATCGAGCTGGCTCGCCAAACCATTTTGATTCGCGAGTTGTTCAACGAATTCCAAAAGACGTCGGCTGTGACCGACGCTGATGTGCAAGCCGAATACGACAAATTCGTGGCAGCCAACGGCGGTAAAGAGTACCGCGCTCGCCACATCTTGGTTGAAACACCCGCACAAGCCGAAGCCATCCTCGCCAGTCTGAAAAAAGGTGGCAAGTTTGAAGACATCGCCAAAAAGCAATCCAAAGACCCAGGTTCAGGCGCCAACGGTGGTGACCTCGATTGGGCTGCACCTGGCAACTACGTCAAAGAATTCTCAGAAGCCATGGTGGCTCTGAAAAAAGGCGAGGTCTCCGCGCCTGTGCAAAGCCAGTTTGGTTTCCATATCATCCGTTTGGACGACGTGCGCGAAGCCCAGTTGCCTAAGCTCGAAGACGTGAAGCCACAAATCGTGCAACAAATGACACAACAACGCATGGCCGCTTTCCAACAAGAACTGCGCGCCAAAGCCAAGGTCGAGTAATTCACCTTCGCCCCATGCACACAGCGGCCTTCGGGCCGCTTTTGTTTTTTTAGATAATCCACGTATGTCCTTGCTCAACCACCAACTCGAACTGCTAGCCCCCGCACGTGATGCCGACATTGGCATTGCCGCCCTTCACCACGGTGCAGACGCGGTCTATATCGGCGCCCCCGCCTTTGGTGCACGAGCCGGCGCGACCAACACGCTGCAAGACATTGAACGCTTGTGCAAAGAAGCACACCGTTTCAACAGCAAAATCTTCATCACACTCAACACCATCTTGCGCGACGACGAGCTAGAAGCCGCACGCCAAATGGCTTGGGACGTGTACCACGCAGGCGCCGATGTGCTCATCGTGCAAGACATGGGCTTGCTAGAACTCGACCTGCCACCCATCCAGCTGCATGCCAGCACGCAAACCGACATTCGCACGCCTGAAAAAGCGAGGTTCATGCAAGACGTGGGCTTCTCACAAATCGTGTTGGCGCGTGAGCTGACACTGCAGCAAATCAAAGCCATTGCCGAGGTGCTCGACGCAGAACGCTGCAACCTAGAGTTCTTTGTGCACGGTGCGCTGTGCGTGGCCTACAGCGGCCAGTGTTTCATCAGCCATGCGCACACAGGCCGCAGCGCCAACCGTGGCGACTGCAGCCAAGCCTGCCGCCTGCCCTATCACGTCACCGATGCCCAAGGCCGTTTCATCGCGCACGACAAACATGTGCTCTCG
>Ga0213919_1000641_pt1 | contig 14700 bp, 19 predicted proteins | sample McNCre317MG_FD_161056 | JGI IMG/M metagenome (GOLD analysis project Ga0213919, IMG submission 161056) | Freshwater microbial communities from McNutts Creek, Athens, Georgia, United States - 3-17 MG | ecosystem: Environmental > Aquatic > Freshwater > Creek | place: USA: Georgia | collected... | reverse complement strand
TGTGATACCAAACCCTGTCCCAAAGTCCTGCAGCCATTTCCCCTTCGAGGATCTTCAGGCCCCTGCCGGCACCTTGCAATCTTCTGCCGGCTCCCGGGGCCGTACCCTTTGCATGATCTTCCGGTCGTGCTAGCAACTAAAAGCCATGGTGCAAGTTAGTCCTTACAACCCGGCCAATGAAAAACTACTTAAGTATATACTTAAGTAGTCTTTCTGAATTGGAAAAAATAAGTATGAAAGCCGTTATGTATTAATTATATGACCAACCTGCAGTTGTAAATGCGGTCCAATTAGACAATGCTTGGAATCTTGATAAAGGATATACAGTTGAATCTGTAAATCCTAATGTTGCAAGTGTTTTAGTACCTGTATAAGAAGATGCGGTAGTTAATGCCAATAACAGATTATTAAGTGTATCATCATCCAAGTTTTTAGCATCATAAAACATGTTATTGAATGTAGTAACATTTGCAAAAGTTCTATTATTAAATGCGTTTATTGTTTTAATGTTGCAATTATAAAATGTTTCATTAAATGAAGTATTATTTTCAAAATGAATTAAAGTATCAATTTGAGAATTTGCATTTTCAAAATCTGCATTTTTAAACATTCCATTTGCATTTGAAACATTTACAGATGCATCAAAATTACGCTGCTTTATTGTTGAATCCATAAACATATAAGATGCATTAATGCTTGTAGGATTTACAACAATAATACTTGTAGGTTCAATGATACATTCTCTAAACATATCCTGTGCGGTTGTTGTTTTCTTTATTGCTATATAAGAACCATCTTTTATCTTTGCTTTTCTAAATGTTGCCTGTGTACCATTAGGAGAAGTAGAACCGATATCAATATCAAATAAGCAACCATTTGCAGTTTGTGAACCAACTGCATAACATCCTATCCATTCGCAAAGATCATCTTTTACTGTTAACTTTTCCATTTTATAACAATTGGTAAAAGCATTATAAAGGCTTGATATCCTTGCGATATTTTCGGATTTACCATCATAATTAAATTCTTTCAATTCCCAACAATCAGTACAAAGATTTACTGCGGATAATAATGTAGAATATTCGGTTAGATTAAGATCCAATTCTACAAGGGACCGGCAGTTGGAGAACATATTAGCAATATTATTTAATGTTCCTGCAGGTGCATCCGGATTACCCAGGCCATGTACAATTGCATCCCTTAAATTCAAACAATCAGTAAATACTGCCGTTGCGGTTCTAGCACTTGAAAGATCTATATCAATAGATTCAAGATTAGATGCTTGAAACATCCTATCTGCAGTTTGTATATTGGTTGTATCAATATTTTTAGGAAAATACATTAATACTTTATTGTCCCTGTATCTTTCAGTATGAGTAACAATAGAAGTATCCCAAGTATCTTTTATATCTACGGCATAATCAAAACCGATTAGTGTAGATTTAGGTGTGTTATCATAACCAATTTGGGTCCAATCGGGGGGAAATACTTTACCGCCTTTCTTCTTATAAACAACACCGGGCATAATATAATCACCTCACTTTAATCATTCCAAGGGGTACCAATATAGAATCCCCTGCAATATACCATCAATTCAAGTAAACCGATATCAGAAGGAAGTTCTTTAAACTTAAGGGTGATATAACCCAAACTTCCGGCACCTTCTCCCGGTGCTGCATCCGGATCTTCAGTTTCTACATATTCACATATAACATCCGAATATGTTTCAAAATCTTCAAAAGATTCAAAATGTACTCTAACTTCTGTATCTTCATCTATAAATGCATCTACTGCGATCATTTCAGAATAATTAGGATTTAAGATAGGACTTGCAATATCACATCTTAATTGCTTTGTATAATCACCTTCTGATATATCTTCATATGCAGGATCTGTAGCACCGGGCAATCTTAACCTGAAAGAAAACAGATGCGATTTAAGCAATCTATTATCATATATAAGATCTCTAATCTTTGTTGTATGATCTCCAAGTGTTGTATTGATAGTAATGATATCACCTTTAATAATAGTAATATCACCCTTTATATTAACAATATCACCCTTAATAGTAGTAATATCGCCCTTCATAATAGTGATATCACCATCTATAATAATTCTCCAATCTTCCAGGATCTTAACTCTTTTCTTAAGATCGTCTATATCATCTTCATACTGTGAAAACTGCCTTAACAAAAAATCAAGATTAAGGTCGTGAAGATCTGTATAAGGATATCTTCTAATAGGTATCATATCTTTACACCTCACAAATTAATATATCATTATGCAGAATTCTGAAATAATCATATCTGCAATATGTTCGTAAATATTCCATTTATCAATATCTAATTCTGCCTGCAGCATTTGCTGCGAAGTTGTAACACCGATATTACCATACATTCTGCCGTTATGAGAATCTGTAAGATTATCGGTCCGGTTATGTGAATTGGAATCTGTTTTAGTTTGGTTAAGATTATCGGTCCTTGTCTGTGTAAGATTATCGGTCCTTAACTGATTAAGATTATCAATTCGAGTATCTGTAACAGAATTATTTACTGTTTCATTAACATTAGTAGTATCATCACCTCTTTTAGTCTGCAGGTTGTTGCCTGTAGTCGTATCTAAAAGATTAGGTGTTTCGGTTGTATCCGATCTATCCTTATTAGTAAATGCATCCTGATTAAATGCAGATACTTGATTAGTTGTAGAAGTTGTTTTATGGCCTGTTTCGGTTTTCGATTGTGCGGTAACATCATTAGTATCAGAATTATAATTTAATGCAGATTCTGATTCTGTAACTTGTGAACCTGTATTTGTATTTATCTGATTACCTGTGTTATCAAGTGATTGTGTACCTGTATTGGCAACACCCTGTGTACCTGTGTTAGAAATATCTTCATGCCCTGATTGTGCTATATTCTGTGTACCGGTGTGAGTATCGGTCCATTCTTCAGTTCTATCATAATTGTGCAGGGGGTTATATTCGATATTTAATGCATCTAACCATTTTTGCCATGTTCGCTGCCATTTTTTGGAAAAGGCACCTAAAGCAAGCCTTGTATAAGGGGGATCTATATGCAACAATTCAAAATCACCGGCACGATAAATAATATCATCAATCAATATCTCTTTATCAAGACCTTCGGGAAGTTCTAACAGGTCCCAAAGATCATCCGGCCTGTTAGAGTAATAATCCATTGCACCTATAAAAGTTATCTTTGCATATGCCATTATTCTACTACCCCATCATTTGTATAATCTGTATCAGAAAAAGTATCTTCATATCTTAATGATACACTTATATTTGTATCAAACATAGAATTTACTTTTTCTATAGAAGATGTTAATGTATCATACCAAATAACAGATCTTGAGGTTGAATCAATAGTTCTGGATTCTGCCTCTGATTTTACCAATCTTTCTTTCTTCTGATAAGGTATTGTAGGTATTCCTACTTCTGCATCAAAATTATTCAAGATAGTTTGAAAATCGTTCAATTGATCCGTTGTTATATAATTCTCTTTTAATTTTCTATCCCATACCTGGAATGGTGAATCCTTTGTTAAAGGATCATCACCGACCAATTTAGAATCAAATATAACTGCAGGTTCGCCCCTGTTTATCTTATCAAACATCTTCTTTATAGCCTCTGCAGCGGCTTTAGTTTTAGCACCGATAAAGAATCCGAATTTATTATTAACAAGTGATAGATCTATAGCACCATCCAACACGGCTAATTTTCCTGCGTAATAATCAATAATATCCCAAATTCCCATATAATCAGGTGTAAGTTTAATCAGTTCGCAATTAGAACCTATTACATACTTTTTTAGATTATCCTTAACAGGCATTGCAGGATTGCTTATTATCGCATTTGTAGGTTGATAATAGATATCATATCCTTTAAGGTTGCATGGTTGGAAAGTAAGACCATATTTTACATCATAAAAAACTACAACATAACCAAAACGGAAAAGACAATAATAGAAAAAATCCTTAACTGCACCGGTCCATTGTTCCGGCAAATTAAATTCCAAGGTACTACATGCCCTTTGAAATAAGGATCTCTCCCAATATCCAAAAGTAAGATTATTTCTTACTTTCAAAGTATTAGGAAAATAAGTATTATCCAATAGATTTAATCTTTCATAATTTAATGGTGCATAGATCATAAATAAAATACCTTTAATAAAATAATACCCGGGCATACCTTATTAAAGTATACCCGGGTTATTTTTATTTATCAGCCTTCAGGGATATTAACATTAAATGTAACAGGTACATACGCTAATGGTGTATCATCTGCAGCCAAGAAAACAAGTACATCCGGATAATTTGTAATATTATCAGAAGATGTAAGTTCATTTAAAGGTGTTACACTAAGTGTATTACCTTCGATAGAAGGGTCAAACAATCCGGATATTGAATCACCAACAAATGTTAAACCATCGGTACCTTCAGGTACATTATCTACTGTAGCCGTTACAACCTGTGTAGGTTCCGTAAAAGTGAATGTATCCGGTGTTACAGTTGTTTTGGTACCCGGTGCCGGTGTATCACCATCTTCCATGTACAGGAGAATAAAGTTCTCTGTAAGGTCATTAATAGAATTTCTGGCAAAGGTCCACCAAATGTTATAATATCTCTTTCGTGCTTCTACCGGTGTTGCAAGGCTATCCTCAAGATAGTTATTTACCAATACTGCATCACGATCGAAAAGACATCCGACAACATAAGGGATATCTACTGTATCACCTGCAACCTGTGTACCTGCATCACCCGGCAATGCCGGCTTGATCTTAATTTCTGCAGGATTGTCAAAGTTCTGCCAAAAATCAACACCTTCATAATTATCAATATTAAGATATTCTGTGTTAAAGATTTCCGGCATTACCTGTGCTTCTGCATCAATAAGCAAAGGAGCATACAAGAACAAACGCTGACTATCTCTAGGGGTATGACGCAATACATTGTACTCTACACTATCTACAGTTTTTGTATATGGCATATGGTATGCAGCGGTCCTGTAAGACATCCTACGGCTAAACTGCTTGATAATAGATACAAGGTACTCAAGGAAGTTCTTAAGATATGTTGTTCTCAATTCCTCGGATGTGTAGGAAGTACCAAATTTTGCATTATAACCTGCAGTAAGATTAAATGCCATTGTAGGATAATCATCCTTAAGTGAATAAACTGCACCAATCTGATTAAGAAGGGTCAATCTTCTAAATGATTCTCTCTGAATCTCAATGTCATTACCTTTTTCTGTAAGAATACCTGCAACAAATGAATTAAAAGTAGATTCATCTGTAAATGCAACCTTTAATTGGTCCCTATATACACTAATTGAATCTTCCCATGTCGAAAGGCCTGCAAAGTTCAATTCTAGCGGCATCGCCTGATTTTGGATCCACATAGAAGGTGTAGAATCACCACTATTAGTACCATTGTCATATCCATCTTTCAGGTTTGTATACAACTGTGTATTCCAATCACCGCTTGCAAGTGCATACTTACTATAGAAAGATATCTTTCTAACACGATTCTTAAAAAGTGCAGTATCTACTTCTTCGAGCATACCGAATTTAGAAGAATACGGCCTTACTGCCATGAAAGTTCTACCGATAACAGTAGAAATAGCATTAAGGGTATTTTCTACACCGGTTGCCAAGATTGTTTCGCCTACGGAAACAAAAGTAGAAGTATCTACTGCCTGTATTGTAGGTTCCTGCCCGGTTGCCTCTTTGCAAATTGCATTAATGAGAGCATGTGCATCTCTAGGTGTTAAATCTCTTGCCATTGTTTTTTACCTCACATAAAATCTTTTATTAAATCCTTTATAATATCTGAATCAGAAGTATAATCATCTTCTGAAGATATATCTTTTTTAGCATTTTCTTTCTGTGCTTTTTCCAATTCCTTTTTAGTTGATTCATATAATGATTTATAATCAGGTTCTTCTTTTTCATCTTCTGCAACCCCTGCAGGTGGGTCTATTTGGGGGTTATTTTCAGGAGTTTCGGATTCATTATCTGCAGGGGCTGCATCTGAAGATGTATCATTATTTGATTTTGATAATTCCATAAGTTCTTTTACATCTGCAGGTTTGTAACCTGCCTTTGCAAGATCTACGATATCTTTAATAGTTAACATAATATGTTCCCTTCTTTCTTTTAAAGTTATAGGCAACTATTGGTTGGCTGGACCACCGCAACCCCTACGGGTTTAGCCGTGCGGATATGTTGCCTATAAATTACTAATAACATATAATAAACAAAAAGTAAAGGAATACTAAACAAATGAAACATAAGATAATGAATATATATAAAGAAGATTATAAAGACGGATATTATCATCTATCCAAAGATCTGCACGATTATCCGGCTGCATGGTGTTATGTTGTATATTCCCGAAGGGGACCCGGTAAGACATATTCAGGATTAAGATACTGTTATGCCAATAATATAAGATTTGCATATATCAAAAGGACTAATGAAGATGTTGATTTTATATGTACCGATTCTGTTAAATCCGGTGTAGATCCATCCCCTTTTTCACCTCTAAACAGGGATTTTAATATATCAGTAAAGGCAAAGAAGATAGATAAAGGCCTAGGAGCCTTTTATAATACAGATCCTGATTCAGGAGAAATAATAGGGCTGCCTATAGGATATATAATTTCCCTTAATTCTATTAAAAGAATAAAGGGATTCAATTTAGACGATATAGACATAATTATCTTTGACGAATTTATACCGCAAGCCGGGGAAATAGTGAAAGTTAAAGAAGGGGAAATGCTATTGGATCTGTATATGACATTATCAAGGGATAGGCAGTTAAGGGGCCGTGACCCGTTAAAGTTGGTTCTGTTTGCCAATGCCGAAGAAATAAGCACACCTATCACAAATACATTGGAAATAACTGATATCATTTGCGAAATGGGTGCAGCCAATTATTATTTTGATAAAAACAGGGATATATTGATACATCATATTACAGAAAAAGAAATACCTATAACAGATTCATCAAAGAATGGTATATATAAAGCAATGCAGGGTACTAAATGGTTTGATAAATCATTTGGTGGTGATTTTTCCAATAATGACTTTTCCAATATCTGTAATGTATCTTTAAAGAATTACAGGTGCTTTATCAGGCTTAAGTATAATAATCATATGTATTATATTTATTATAAGGATGATACTGGGGCCTATTATATGACTACTTCACAAGGCCGTTATCTATATGATTATGATCTTGATAAAGAAAATGGTCAAAAGTTATTTTGGCTCGAATTTGGTATGATCCTGAAGATAGCACTTGCAGAAGATAGATTTAAATTTAAAAAATATTCTATGTATGATCTTATAGTTAATTATAAGAAATATTTTAGGTTGTAACAAAAATGTAATATAACTTTGTTAAACTATGTGATATATTTGAATTGTCGAAAGACAATCTTAAGAAAGGAGATCTAAAGGACATGGCAAAAGACCCTAGGAGAATGAAAACATATGCAGTATTGACATATCCGGATGGTTCATTAGCAATGGACCTTACAGATGTTACATTTGTAGAAGAACGGGATACTGTTTATTTTCATTCTAAATTGTCAAATATTAGCATAGGAATCAATGTTAATACTTTGGCCGAATTTTTGAACATTAACCGACCGGATCTTTTCGAGCCGTTCTAATGGGTAAGAAAAGAAAAAGCCCTTTTACGATAAAACAAAAAGATTGTATCTATATCTGTAAAAGGCGACATGCTGCAGGAATGACATGTTATTATTGCATATATAGGGACTCGAAAATATGCAATGGTATCAAAGAAGAATACAAGGTTGATAAACCTTGGCAAATAATAACTTATTAAGAAAGGAATTAAAACCATGATAGGATCAAACAAAGAAAACAATTCAGAAGTAGTACAGGCATCATATGAAGTTAAGGTGCTTAAGGTAAAGGCAGTAAAGCAGGATACATATGCTTTCAATATGGAAGTTAACGGCATCAAGATCTATTCTTGCTGGTATAGGCAGGGTGTAAAGAATGGTAAGGAATGGTCCATGATATCTTTCCCTTCTCACAAAGGTTCAGACGGAAAGTATTATAACCATGTATTCTTTCCTATCTCTGATAACCTGAAATCTGCAATAGAAAAGCAGATGGAAAGCCTTTTGGGGTGATACTATGGAAGATAAAAACATAGTTGATATCCGTGTAGTTATCCCGGATTATGAACATACAGGTAATGAAATTACTACTATATCCGGTAACCCCTTTGCGATCTTGGCAACATGTGCATCAATCTTTTACAATGTAGGACTTGATATCGGATTATCCAAAGATGGTATGATAAAGAATTTTACAGAAAAGATTGAGAAATTATCAGAACATGATAAAATAGAATAGCAAGCGACATTTTGCAACCTTTTTATTGTCCATGACATATAAAGGACCTCCTTTTAAAAGATACCCCGGGATCTACCACCGGGGTATTTCTTTTTTATTAGGATAAAGTATAATAATACTAACTATAATGTTTAGAAAGGTTAAACGCACAGGTGATTATATGACTAAACAAGAATATACAGATTCAATGATCAAGAAGGTTATAACCTTGGCAACTAAAGAAGTAGGTTATAAGGAAACAGGCAACAATATTACAAAATATGCTGCCTACTTTGATAAAGAATATCCCGAATTTTATAATACAAGAAAGCAAGGTGCATCATGGTGTGATATCTTCTTTGATTGGTTGATAGTCCAGATATATGGAAAAGAATTAGCATTAAAGGTATTAAATCAACCTTTACATTCATGCGGTGCCGGTTGTTCTTTCTCATATTCATATTACAAAGAACATTCTAAAAAACCTGCAATTGGTTATCAGATCTTCTTTAAGGATACAAAAGGCAAGATAGTACATACAGGTATTGTTTATAAAGTAGATTCAACAAAGGTATATACAATAGAAGGTAATAAATCCAATCAGGTTAAAAAATGTTCTTATAATCTCAATTCAACAAAGATATATGGGTATGGGTGCCCGGATTATTCTGCAGGATATAAGAAGGATACAGAACCTGAAAAGCCTGTAACACCTGTAAAGCCTAAAATGCATGATTATATCGTAATTGCTAAATCAGGTCTTAATGTAAGAAAAGATCCTTCAGATAAATCAAAGATAATCAGGGTACTGCCTTACAATTCAGAAGTATTAGGCATTGATAATGGTACTGAATGGTTAAAGATAAAAGACGGATATATATTCAAAAAATGGGTAAAACTTAAATATTCAAATGATTATTAATACGAGGTATTAAAAATGGCACTAATCTATAATGGCACTATTACAACATTTAAGAAAGTATCCGGATATAATCCCGGACCGCTAAAGCCTACTGTAAATACAGTATCAGGTGATAAAACTACTGTAACAAATTACTTACAGGCACAAATACAGGATGCAATTAACAATTTAGCAGATAGAGAAAATATACAAGTTGTAGTATCTGCAAATAACGAGGTAACATAATATGCAAGATATAGTATCAGTAGTATCTGCAGTTGGTTTTCCTATTGTTGCTGCAATTGGGTGTGCATATTTTGTAAAATGGCAATATAGCGAAAACCAAAAACAGATATCAGAAATGAGAAAAGAACATAAAGACGAAGTAGAAAAAATGACCGAGGCACTAAATAATAACACTTTAGCACTTCAGAAATTGATTGATAAATTAGGTGGTGATTAAATGGGATTTACTGTTAATATCGGAAATATGGATAAAAGAGTAAATTCTACTGCATGTGCAGGTTTTCAACCTTCAGTAACTGCAGGTAACTGCAGATTAAAAGAAGGTTGCGATATAAGAAATCCTGTAATAATCGTACAAGGTTCTGCAGGTAATTATAACTATATGGAATGGAACGGCCGTTATTATTGGGTTGATAGTATTATTCCATTCCCAAATAGTATTATAGAAGTACATGCACATTTGGATCCATTGGCAACATATAAAGATGATATTAAACAAACATATGCATTTTTAACATATTCACATATTATTATTAGTCCTGAAGTTATAGAACACAGACTACAACCGGAAATAGTACAACCTATACATAATACCAATACAGATAAAATCTTTGATTCTACACCAACTCCTACAGATGGTTCTGTTATTGTAACATGCTTTGAAGCAGGTACAGGTTCTGCAAATCAGGGTGTTAGAACATATGCCATGACAATTGAAGATTTTATGAAAATGATACAAAGTATCACAGTATCATTATATGATACTCAATATGATGTATTAGATAATAATACGGCTATTAATAACAACCTGCCCCGGTTTACAGGCCCGGATGATATTGCAAACATGATAGGTGCATTAGGTTCCGTTGCTATCCATGATGTATTAAAGTTTTTATCAGATTTTATGGGGAAGATAGGCGGTTATGGTTCGTGGCGTGATAATCTTCTTAAGGCAGTATATGTACCTATAGATATAGGAGATATACCCTCACTAGGCCAAAAACATCCATTCTTGGGATTTTTGGATACTGCCAAAAATGCAAAATTAACATATCCGGCATATGTAAAAACAAAACATTCGGATATTACTATTCCATGGGACCCGAATGTGGTTCAGTATCATTGGTTAAAAGATGCTAAATTTTCACAATTACAGGCAATTTGTTGTGGCGGCCAAACTGCAGCGATTGATACAAATCTTATAAAGGATCTTGGACCCTCTGATAAACTTGGAATTTATACGGCAATTGATGTATGTTCCGGTAATTGGTCTGCAGCATTAACAAAAGGTTCAGGATCCAATTCGTTAAGGCTTGCTGCATTTGGTGGTGATCTTGGTATAGATATAACAGGTTATGCAGGTAAAGGCGGTTTAGGTGCCGGTATGAACATTACACAGGGTGCTTTTAAAATCGCAGGTTCTGCATTATCTATGGGATTATCTAATGGTATTGGTGCAAGTGCGGGAGAATCTGCCGCATCTATAGGCACCGGCATTGCAAGCCAATTTATAACTAATAATTGCGGTAATGTAGGTTCTTTAAATTGCGGCAATGGTATATCATCAATATTTATGAATGGTTCAACCGGATTTAATGATATGACTTTAGTAAGTCAATGTACAATACCAACCATGATAGATACTGCAGGACAATATGATACATATTGTCAAGAATACGGATATCCCTGCAACCAATACAGAATGTTATCTGATTCTTGGGGCGGTTTTTGTAAATGTGAAGGTGCTTCCGTAATGACTGTAGGCAATCAACAAGACCAATCTTATATCAATGCAGCACTTAATAGTGGTGTATTCTTGGAAGATTAATAAAAGGGCCTGTAAAGGCCCTTTATTCTATCTCATATCTGCCACACGGGATTAAAGCCGTCGCAATCAGTAAAACTTGCTGTTGCCTTTTTCAAAGCCTCACGGCTTATCAATTCATTGTTCATTGTCCGCCTCCGTCCATCTTTGCCCCACAAACTTCACACTCGGTAACTTTAGGCAAGAATTGCTCTGTAACTTGAATTTTATGACCACAAAAGGGGCATACATAACCATTTGTAAAAGGGTTTTCAAATATTTTTATCCACTTGCCGTGTGGTCTTTTCAATTCTTCGATAAATTTATCTGCATCAATTAATCTCATATAAATCTCCTTTCATTCATAATCATAACTCATAGGTATAGATTCTTGGTAGAATCCTGCAGGATCTTCAGAATCCAATATATAATCACAGGGTGATAAATTTATAGAATCTCCTGTAATATTGCCGTTTATATCTATATAGATATCATCTATAAAATTATATTCTACTTGTAATTTACCTGTAATTATTCCATCAAAACAGAACCCTTTTATAAAATTACCTATATTATCATGTAAACATTCAACACCTTTTTTGGGTACACCTGCAACTGTAATGTGTAAATCATTATCCATATCACGATAGGCATACCTTTTAGCACCATGATATATAAATTCTTTACATTGTTTATCTAATGTTGCAGCACCTAAAACAAATATCTTGTTTTTTATCTTTACAGGATTATAACCATTATCTTGTAACATCTTTAGGCAATTATCATTATATTTGGATACTTTCTTTTTATCCCATAAATAACCATATATAGAATCAGTATCACTATATAACCATTCACCGCCCCTTTTATAATCTATGCAATCTCCTAATATATAAAGGTTTTTTAATGCATAGGCAGTAACCCAAACACCCCATTGATACGGAAGTATAGAAGATTGTTTATTTAGATACTTCTGATAATTTTCTTCATTATATTTACCTTCGATATCAAATTCTCCGGTGCCGTATACTTCTACAATATCATCCTTTAATGGTTTTTGTACGCACATTCCATAACAGGAATTTAATTTAGATTTAGCAATAGCATATAAAACAGGATCCCCATTCTTTAATTTGCATTTATCAATATACAAACTATAAACAAAATCAGTAAACCATCTGGGAAGATATTTTTTTATTGCATATTCGATATTAGTGCATATATGTGCATCATATATATATTGATTTTCGATAATCTCTAAATCTACTTCTGTTATCATTATTTCTATATAATCTGCAGATAATATTCTTCCATTATCCAGTACAGGATTTATAGCCTTTAAACATTTGGAAAATTGCAGAACCGGCATAGGATAATCAGGATTTTTTAGCCGGGGTTTAATCAGGATCAATTTAAACATGAAAGCATATTTATCCTTAAGTTTTAAGATATCAGATATTCCCATATCATCTATCTTACTAAATGCGGTCATAGGGAATTTATAAGCGATCATACAGAAGGGATAACTTGATGCAAAATCATAACATTCAACCAAAGATGTAATAATTCTTCCATAATATGCCCTGTTTCCATGAGTATATCCCCCATGGAATAAATACATTAATTTATCCAATTGTTCAAAGGTTGGTGCGATCTTCTTAAAAAATCTATGTGCATCATTCTTTTTACCGATTGATTTACATTCACCCCTAACAATACCTGTATTGGTATAAGGCAATGCAAAAAGATACTTATTAAGAGTATTTAATACTTTCTCTATACATTCTACAAGACATAGAACATCATTTTGGATATATAATATTTCATCTTCTGTAAATTGATAATCTTGGTTCCTGATTGCAGAATAGTCCCATTTATCAACTGCCTTTTTATGTTCAACATCCAGATCTTCACCCCATTTATCAAGATTGCATGCAGATAATATAAGAGAATCCTTTAGCATGATCCCATTCTCAAATTCAATATAAATGGGATAATGAGGTTTTGTATTTAATTGTTTTACAGGTTCACCAAATGCATTTATCATAAATTTGCGGATGAATACCCAATCATATGCAAGATTATGAAAGAATATATAAATATCATGCCCTTTTAAATAGGTTCTGATATTCCTTATGCAATCAATAAATTCATTTGGATTATTACCATAAATAGAACCAATATTCTTGTTATCATACCTGAAAGCAATTGAAAATGCACAAATATGATTATCGGATCCTGTAACCTTCTTGGATGTTTCAGTATCGGCAGCAATAATACAAGGCGAATAATCGCCCTTTTTGAATCCTTGCTTTTTATAGGATCTTATTAACCCTAATTGTTTAAAATCAAATAATGAATAATGCATTTATTACTTTCTTATAAGTTTATCCAATGTTAAGCCGTTTTCGTTAAGAGCCTTTATTGTTTGTTTTTCGATAATGTCAATATCATCCGATCTTACAAGTTTTTCCAAGGAAGTATCTACATTATCTTTTGTTATCTTATATTCTTTCATAATACCGGCACTTCTGATAACCATATTATATTCAAATTTAGTATCACGCCCTTCTGTGTCCATAACATCAAAGATAGATGCATAATCTTCCCATGTTAGATTACCTTCTCTATCACCCCAAATATCTTTATTCTTGTTTAATGTTTCTGCCCTTTTCTTATAAATGTTAACAACACCCTTTTTGGTTGATGAAGGTGCGTCCAAGAATTTTTTGATATCTGCGATCTTTCTTAAAAGGTCCCTATCAGATGCAGGCGGTTTTGTATTAAATCTTTCTGCACCTTCACCCGAATATTTGCGAATATCTTTCATTGCAGATGCATATGCATATGAAGTTATATGCTCGAATCCTTTATCATGCCTATAACCCTTTAATCTAACCAATCTTTGATCTGCCCTTTTTGCTAATTTTCGATATTCTTTCTCTAATGATCTTCTATCAACACCTTTAATCTTTAATGCCATGGTTAATTCTCCTGTACCGGTATAAATGGTTTAGTCTGATATCGGGATTTATAAAAAGGACATTCTGCAGATTTAAATTTAGTATCTGTAAGAATGTTACATTTGCATTTATCATCACATGCAAAGCAATCTCTGGATCCATTATGCGAACAATACGGTAAAGGCTTTTTAGACATAGATACATCACCTCATATAATTAGTATAGAACCTTATTATAATATTGCTTTGTACCCTTTTGTACCTTTTTGTACCATTTTGCACCCCATGTAATCAAAATGTAATATTCCTTAAGTAGTTTTTCATTGGCCGGGTTGTAAGGACTAACTTGCACCATGGCTTTTAGTTGCTAGCACGACCGGAAGATCATGCAAAG
>Ga0213919_1000640_pt1 | contig 14701 bp, 8 predicted proteins | sample McNCre317MG_FD_161056 | JGI IMG/M metagenome (GOLD analysis project Ga0213919, IMG submission 161056) | Freshwater microbial communities from McNutts Creek, Athens, Georgia, United States - 3-17 MG | ecosystem: Environmental > Aquatic > Freshwater > Creek | place: USA: Georgia | collected 2017-06-12 | reverse complement strand
GCCGCCGCCCGCGAGGCCGTCGCCGCCGGCATGAACCTGCAGCAGACCATGGCCCACACCCGCCAGCAGATGGATCCGAAGTTCGGCCAGGTCTTCATCTACGAGCACTGCCTGCCCTTCGACGTGACCCGCGCCTACGACGAGGCCAGCGGCATCAAGCACCCCCGCATCTGGACGGCGGAGCGCGACAAGGAGATGTGGCACGGCCTGCAGGCCGGCGGCTGAGAAAAAATCCCCCCAGGCGGGCACCCCTGCCGCGCTCCCGCAGAGGAGGCTTCTGAAAAAATGGAGGAGACACCATGCTGAGCACCTACCGTTATCCCAAATTCGAATATCGCCCGGCGCCGGAACAGCTCGCCGGCCAGACCCGGCGCCATGCCGTGGTGATCGTCGGTGCCGGCCCGGTCGGCCTGGCGGCGGCGATCGACCTGGCGCAATCCGGCCAGCCGGTCGTGCTGCTCGACGACGACGACACCGTATCCGTCGGTTCGCGCGGCGTCTGCTACGCCAAGCGGACCCTCGAAATCCTCGACCGCCTGGGGCTCGGCGAGCCCTGCGTCGCCAAGGGGGTGAGCTGGAACGTCGGGCGCACCTTCTTCCGCGACGAGGAGGTATACAACTTCAACCTGTGCCCGCGGGAAGGCCACAAGCGCCCGGGCATGGTCAACCTCCAGCAGTATTACCTCGAGGCATTCGAGATCACGCGGGCCCGCGCGCTGCCGAACCTCGACATCCGCTTCCTCAGCAAGGTCGTGTCGGTGGCCCAGCACGGAGACAAGGTCGTGCTCGGGACCGAAACCCCGGACGGCCTCTACACCCTCGAAGCCGACTGGCTGATCGTCGCCGACGGGGCGCGCTCCGGCATCCGCCGGATGCTCGACCTCGACATCGAGGGCAAGGTCTTCAAGGACCGCTTCCTCATCGCCGACGTGGTGATGAAGGCCGACTACCCTCCCGAGCGCTGGTTCTGGTTCGACCCGCCCTTCCACCGCAACCAGTCGGTGCTGCTCCACCACCAGGCCGACAACGTCTGGCGCATCGACTTCCAGCTCGGCTGGGACGCCGATCCCGACGAGGCGAAGAAGCCCGAGAACGTGATCCCGCGCATCCAGGCCATGCTCGGCGACGAACGGGAGTTCGAACTGGAATGGGTCAGCGTCTACACCTTCCAGTGCCGCCGCATGCACAGCTTCCGCCACGACCGGGTGCTCTTCGTCGGCGACGCGGCCCACCAGGTCTCGCCCTTCGGCGCCCGGGGCGCCAATTCCGGCATCCAGGACAGCGACAACCTGTGCTGGAAACTCAAGCTGGTCATCGACGGCAAGGCGCCGGCGACGCTGCTCGACAGCTACTCCGAGGAGCGGGTGTTCGCCGCCGACGAGAACATCCTGAACTCCACCCGCTCGACCGACTTCATCACCCCCAAGACACGGACCTCCCTCACCTTCCGCAACGCGGTGCTCGACCTCGCGCGCGACCACCCCTTCGCGCGGGCGCTGGTGAATTCGGGCCGGCTGTCGGTCCCCTCCTTCCTCACCGGATCGCCGCTCAACACGCCCGATTCGGCGGAATTTGCCGGCGACATGCTGCCCGGTGCGCCGATGGACGATGCGCCGATGCAGGAAGCCGGCGAGGACTGCTGGCTGCTCGACCGCGTCGGCAACCGCTTCATGGCCCTGGTGCAGGTCGACGATCCGGCCCGCGTCGACGCCGCCACGGCGGCGCACTACGCCGCGCTGGCGAGCGCCCCGATTGCGGTCGAGGTGGTCCTGGTGGCCCCCATCGCCGGCCCGGCCCCGGGTGGCCTGCGCGTCCTCGTCGATCGCGCCGGCCATTTTGCCGGGCGCTACGACAGCCGTGCCGGCACCACCTATCTGCTGCGCCCCGACCAGCACGTCGCCGCGCGCTGGCGGAGTTTCGATGCCGCCGCGGTGCATGCCGCGCTGGCCCGCGCCACCTGTAATGCCTGAGGAGAATCACCATGCCGCTCATGCTCGAGCCCAACTTTCATGAAGCCGGGAAGCGCTATTTCCGCAGCTTTTCGCCCGGCGACGACTTCTACGAGGCGCTCATCGACACCCACCAGGGCCTTTCCGACGAGCAGAGCGAAAGGGTGAACGCCAGGCTGATCCTGCTGCTCGCCAACCACATCGGCGACCTCGACATCCTGCGCGAAGCGATGCGCCTCGCCCGCGCCACGCTCCAGCCCGACCGGACCTGAGGCCCGCGCGCAAGGGAAGCACCCGGCGACGGCGCGGGCGGCTAGATCAAGCGTAGCCCCGGCGGCAGCGCCTCACCGAAGCTCAGGCGGTTTTCGGCCTCGTCCGGCCGGACCACCTCGTGCAGCATCGTGATCCAGGCCTGGGGCGCGCGGATCGCGGTGAGACGGCGGGCCACCTCCTCGCGCAGTCCGGCTGGCAGGTCGCGGCTGCGGTCGCCGCTCAGGCGGGCGATCTGCGCGGCGGCGAAGCCGGCCGGCGCTACCGCCTTCCAGTCCATCGCCAGGAGCTCTGCGAGCCAGTCGCCGGCGATGTCCGCAGGCACTACCTGGTGCGCGCTGCCGAACAGCGACGCGCGGGCGCCGACGCGGCCGAGCGCCCAGCACGCCTGCGCCCTTTCGGCCGGCCGCCGGAGCCGCTCCAGCAGCCACTTGCCGACCTCGATGCGGTGCATCACCGGCACCGCCTCCAGCACGGCCGCCAGCCGCAGCATGTCGTCGAAGCTGGCCTGCAGCGGATCGCGGGCGCGCCGCTCGGCGGCCTGCTCCAGATGACCGGCCAGTTCCTCCAGCACCTGCAGCTGGGCCGCTTCGGGCAAGCCCCCGGCAACGCGGCGCCACAGGGTCCACCATTCGGCCCAGTTACGCCCTTCGTTGACGTACTGGATGCCTTCGCCGAACAGCGCCCACAGCCGCTCGATGCGCCAGTCGTCGAGGGCCGCGCCGAGGCCCGGGCGCAGGCAGTAGCCGGCCAGATTCAGCCATGCCCGCTCGTGCTCTGCGGAGCGGCGGCGGCGGCGCGCGCGCTCGGCCAGGGCGTCGAAGAGGGGGCGCAGCAGCGCCGTGTCCCAGCCCTCGCGCGGGCCGAGCAGGCGCTCGAGACGGCTTCGCAACTGGCGCACACCTTTCGGGTCGGCGTCCTTGCCCTGACCGCCGAAGACCGCGTCGATCAGCGCGACGGCCTCGGCGAGACGGGGCGAAGCGGCAGCGGGCGCCCCGGCGGCCTCGCCGCGCAGCGCAAAATCCAGCTTCCAGCGCTGCCGCCCATCCCCGGTGCCGACGCAATGCATCTCCAGCGTGCCGACCTCGGTCATCACTGCGGCGAGGCTGACGCTGACGCTGGCGCTGCCGCCCCCCGACGGCGCCGGCAGCAGCGCGGCGACCGGCGGCAGGTGCACGAAATCCTCCCCGTCGAGATCGACCAGATCACCGGCCTGCCAGCGGGTGTCGCCACTGGCCGAGACGAGGTGGAAACGCACCGGCCGCCCCAGTTGCAGCGCGAAGCGGCGCTCCGGCAGCGCCACTTCGCAAGCCGATTCGGTGCCTCGTGGCAACACGCAGATCGCCTGCCGGCGGCTGCCTTCTTCCACGACCAGGAAATAGCTGCGCGCCGATCCGCCGCCGATGGCCGGGCCGCGGCCGGCCCGTGCGTCACGCACCAGCGCGTGGGCCACCGCGCCCCGCGCGACCGCCACGTCGGGCGCATCGTTGTGCAGCACCCGCGGCGCGCCGCCGCGCCACGCGGTGAGCACCTGCAGCAGGCGCGCGGACAGCGCTCCGGCGCGGAACACACCTCCGTTGAGGAGCACGGTGTCGGGCACGACCACAGCCCCGGCGGGGGGTGCCGCCGGCCCCAGCGCCGCCCGCGCGGCCGTTTCATGGCGTTGCAGGAAGGCGGCCAGGTGGCGCGTGATGGCCGGATCCGCCGGATAAGGCAGGCCGAACTCGACGATCGCCGCGCGGCGCCGCTGCGGCGGCTGGCCGGGAGCCTCGACGGGCAGGAAGCCATCGACGACGAGGGACTCGAGCTCGGCGCGGGTCAGCACCGCGGAGCGCGCCGCGCCGACCAGCCGCGCGCCCTCGCCGAGCAGGGTCACGCTGAGCTGCGCCGGCCCGTCGGCGGCCAGCAACTGCTCCTTGGCCGCGCGGCAGCGCTGCACGAGTTGCGCGAAGCGCGCCGCCGACAGGCGCTCGGTCCCCCCCAGGCGCTGCTCGACGAGATGGGCCAGGGCCAGGTCCATGTTGTCGCCGCCGAGCATCAGATGGTCGCCGACGCCGATGCGGGTCAGCCTCGGCGTCCCGCCCTCCCCGCCCTCCACCTGGACCAGGGTCAGATCGGTGGTGCCGCCGCCCACGTCGCAGACCAGCACCAGGCGCGAACCGGCGAGTTCGTCGGCAAGCTGGTGGCGATGGCGGAACAGCCAGTCGTGGAAGGCCGCCTGAGGCTCCTCGAGCAGGCGCAGGCGCGGCAGGCCGGCGAGCCGGGCGGCCTCCACGGTGAAGGCCCGCGCGCCCTCGTCGAAGGACGCCGGCACCGTCAGCACGATGTCCTGCTCCGCCAGCGGCGCATCCGGAAAGCGCGTCTCCCAGGCGGCGCGCACGTGGGCCAGATAGCTGGCGCTGGCCGCCACCGGCGACACCTTGACCACATCCTCGCCGGCCCCCCAGGGCAGGATAGCCGCGCTGCGGTCGACGCCGGCGTGGGACAGCCAGCTCTTGGCGCTGGCCACCAGGCGGCCGGGCACCTGGGCGCCCAGATCGCCGGCGTAGCTGCCGATCAGCGCCGGCGGCCCGCCGCCAGCCTCCGCCGCCGGCCAGGGCAGACGCAGCGCCGCCGCGTCCAACTCACCGGGGGCCGGGTGGTAGCGCAGCGAGGGCAGCAACGGGCGCGCCGCGACCTCGCCCGGACCGACGAGCTGCTCGATCGCCAGCAGCTCGATGCACGCCGCGCCCGGCGCCGCATAGGCGACGACGGTGTTGCTGGTGCCGAGATCGATGCCGACGGTGTAGCGGCTCACGGCCGGCCCGGCCTCAGGCGCCCGCTTCGCCGCGCACGTCGAACTGCACCTTCCAGCGCTCGCGCCCCCCCACCGGCAGGGCTTCGAGTTCCAGCGTGCCGGTTTCGGTGACGCGGGCGTGCAGCTTCACGCGCACCACCTCGCCGGGCGCGCGGCCTTCGGCGGGCAGCGTGGCCTCGATCTCCTCGAGCTCCTGCAGCTCGTCCGGCGCCCAGAAGTCGAGGGTGCTGCCGACCTGATCCTGACGGCGCACCGACGAACCGAAGAAGCGGAAGCGCACCGGCTCGCCGACGACCAGGCCGAACTCCTGCTCCGGCAGCGCCGCCTCCGTCCCCTCCTCCATGCCGAAGGGGGCCAGGCACAAGGCCTGCAGCGGCGGGTCCATGCCGGGGATCGCCGGCATCGCCGACTCCACCGCCACGTAGTAGGCCCGCGCCGTGCCGCCGCGGATGCGCACGCCACGGCCGCGCCGCACATAGCCGTAGTAGGCGGCGCCGCGGGCCACCGCCAGGTCGAGGTCGGCACCACCGAGCAGGCGGGCCGGTGCCGCCCCTTCGGCGGCCAGCCAGCCGTTGAGGATGTCCAGCACCCGGGCAGCGATCAGCCCGGACTTGAGCACGCCGCCGTTGAAGAGCACCGCGGTCGGGTGCAGGAAGCTCGCGTCGGCCGCCTGCGCGTCGCCGAAGCCCGCCAGTTCGGCGGTGGCGCCGAGTTGCCGGCCCAGGAAGGCGGCCAGATGGCGGGTGATCGCCGCGTCCTGCGCATAGGGCAGGCCGAGCTGGGTCAGCGCGCCGCGCGCGCGGCTCACCGGCCGGTCGCCCGCCGCGACCTGCGGAAAGAAGCCTTCGAGCAGGCTGACCGTCAGTTCGTCGCGGGTGACCTCGGTGCGGATCGAGCCGCCGATCAGCTTGGCGCCGCGGCTCGGCACGACGACGGGCACGCTGGCCACCTCGGCGTCGGACAGCAGGGTTTCCTTCGCCGCGCGGCAGGCGTGGGCCAGCGCCCGCGTCTGCCAGGGGTCGAGCTGGGTGCCCTGGGCGGCGAGCTTGCGCGCGACGCCGTAGGCCAGCGCCAGGTCCATGTTGTCGCCACCGAGCAGGATGTGCTCGCCGACCGCGACCCGGTGCAGCGCGAGGTTGCCGTCCTGCTCGAGCACCGCGATCAGCGACAGGTCGGTGGTGCCACCGCCCACGTCGACGACGAGGATCAGGTCGCCCTTGCGCACCTCCTTGCGCCATTGCCCGCCGCTCTTCTGGATCCAGCTGTAGAGCGCGGCCTGCGGCTCCTCGAGGAGGGTCATCGGGCCAAAGCCGGCGGCCTGGGCCGCCTCGGCGGTGAGCTCGCGGGCGGCCGGGTCGAAGGAGGCCGGGATCGTCACGGTGACGTCCTGCTCGGCGAAGGGCGCTTCCGGGTGGGCCGTGTTCCACGCGTCGCGCAGGTGGGACAGATAGCGGATCGAGGCGGTGAGCGGCGAGATGCGCGGCACTTCGGCCGGCGCGTCGGCCGGCAGGATCGCCGCACGGCGGTCGACGCCGGGGTGGCACAGCCAGCTCTTGGCGCTCGCGACCAGGCGGATCGGCGTCGCGGCGCCGCGGCTGCGCGCGAATTCGCCGGCGGCGAAGTCCTGGCTGCGGGTCCACGGCAGGTGGAGATCGCCGTCGGCCAGTTCGTCGGCGTGGGGCAGGTAGAGGAAGGACGGCAGCAGCGGACGCTCATCCACGGTGCCGGGACCGCTGAGCTGGGAAATCGCCATCACTTCCTGCGCGGCCTGTTCGCCGTCGCTGGCCTCGATGTCCACGTAGGACAGCGCACAGTGGGTGGTGCCCAGATCGATGCCGATGGTGTAACGGGCGCTCACAGTTCCACCTCCGCCTGGGCGACGATGGCGCTGTCGTGGCCGTCGGCCAGCTTGGGCAGGCGGCTGTCGGTGATCCGCCAGCCCCGGTGGCTGAGGCTGCCGGTGAAGGGCGCGCTGCCGACGAGCTTGCCGGTCAGGCGCACCGCGGCGGCGTCGAAGCCCTCGGCCAGCGTGATGCGGCTGCCCTCGCTCTCGCGGCGCACCGGCTCGATGCTGAAGTGCTCGCGCAGCACCTTGCGGCAGCCTTCATGCACGACTCGCGCGGCGGCGCCGATGTCGGCGTCGGAGTAGGCGGCAACGTCTTCCTGCACAAAATCGATGAAGCGCGCGTCGCGCTGCAGCAGGCCCAGCAGTTGCAGCGCGGCCTCGTGGGGCGCGCGACGGAGTTCGGGGGCTGCGGGGGCTGCGGGCGCCGTGGGGACGGCCGGCGCCGGCCGGGACGACAGGTCACCGCCGTCGCGCAGGCCGGCAACCCGGGCGGCAAAGTCCGGACGGGTCAGGATGGACAGGAAGCTGCCGCAGGCCAGTGCGGCGCGACGCAGGAAGGAAAGAGGGGTTCGGGACACGGGGACTCCAGTCAGTCAAATTTGCTGCGTCGCAATATAACCCAGGTCGGGGTCTGTAGACGACTCTTGTGAGCAGCCTGGCTATTCCCCCCCGCCTCGGCTAGCTTTACAACAGCGTCACGGCCCTGCCGTGATGCGTCCGCGAGGAGTCCAGCATGACCCACACCACCCCCTCCCCGACCGTCGTCGCGGTGCGCCCCGCTCGTGAAGTCCTGACCAGCCAGCGCCTGCCTTATTTCGTCGGCATCTCCGGCCAGACGGCCGGCAGCGGCGCGCTTTCGATGCATCTGGTGGTGATCCCGCCCGGCGGCGTCTCGGCGCCCCACCTGCACCACGGCCACGAGACCGCGATCTACGTGCTCGAGGGCCATGTCGAGACGCGCTATGGCCCGGGCCTGCGCAACAGTGTCATCAGCACCGCCGGCGAGTTTCTGTTCATTCCACCCGAGGTGCCCCACCAGGCCATCAACCTCAGTGCCAGCGAGCCGGCCCGCGCGATCGTCGCCCGCAACGATCCGGCCGAGCAGGACAAGGTCGTGCCCTACGATCCGGCAGAAGAAGGCTGAGGGCGGGCGGCTGCGGACGCCGGCAGCGCGGACAAACTCAGCGGACAATCTGAGTGGGCGAAATCAGTTGGCATCGATCCCGGCACGTAGCGCCGCGGAGGGTTGGATTTTTTGCAAACACGGCGACCGATAAGGCCCCGCAGCCCGCCGGGGAACCAGCGCCTACAGTTTTGCCGGCCACGGCCGTTTAGACGGCTTGCCGCCGACGATGGGGGCCTTTCGCAGCGCTGCGCCGCCGCCGGACACCCCGAGCACGCCAACCCGACAGAAGGACAAACCATGCCGCAGAACATGAATCTCGGCCAGAAACTGACCATCGTGCTGATCGGCGTGCTGCTGATCGCCTTCGCGATCGGCGCCGGGGTGCTCACCCGGGCAACGGACCGACAGGTGCACGAAGCCGCGGCCAGTTCGGTGCAGACCATCAACAGCACCGTCGTCGACATGGTCGATGTCTTCGCCGTGCAGGTCGAACGCGGCGCCGACCGCCTGATGAGCGCGCTGCAGCTGAGCATCCACGAGCCGCTCCGCGTCGACGCCGCCAGCACCACGAAGATCGGCGAGCGCAGCGTTCCCGTGCTGCGGCTGGGCGGAAAGACGCTCAACCTCGACTTCGAACTGGTCGATCGCTTCACCGGGGAAACGGGCGGGGTCGCCACCTTCTTCGTGCGCGACGGCGACGACTTCGTGCGCGTCACCACCTCGGTGAAGAAGGACGACGGCTCGCGGGCGGTCGGCACAGTGCTCGATCGCGCCCACCCGGCCTACGGGAAGCTCCTCAAGGGCGATTTCTACCGCGGTCCGGCCCGCCTGTTCGGCCGCGACTACTTCACCAAATACGTGCCGATCCGCGATAACGACCGGGTCATCGGCGCGTTCTTCGTCGGCGTGGACTTCACCGACGAACTCAAGGCGCTCAGCGCCCGCATCAAGGCGACCCGGGTCGGCGACAGCGGCTACGTGTTTGTGCTCAACACCAAGGAAGGCCCGTCCTTCGGCAACTTCGTCATCCACCCCGAACTGGAGGGGAAGAACGTGCTCGGGGTCACCGACACCGACGGCCGCCCCTTCGTGAAGGAGATGCTGGAGCAGAAGAAGGGCCTCCTCAGCTATGCGCTGGCGGACGCCGCGACCCGGCAGAAGGTCGTCGCCTACGACCACAACGCCACGCTGGGCTGGCTGATCGCCTCCGGCGCCTACGTGGACGATCTTGGCGCGCACCTCAACGCAGTCCTCTATCTGGTGGGCGGCATCGCCCTGGCCCTCGTACTCCTCCTGCCCATCCTGATCTTCGTCACCATCCGCCGGCTGGTCTCGGCCCCCCTCGGCGAACTCCAGCAGTTCTGCCAGAACGTCCAGACCACCCACGATTTCACGCTGCCCGCGCCCAAGATCGGCACCGATGAAGTCGGGCGGACCTGCCAGGCGGTGGTCGATCTGCTCGCCACCCTGACGCAGACCTTCGGCACCCTGATGCGCGACGTCAGCCAGCTCGACCAGGCCGCACGCGAGTTGTCCGAATCCTCGGTCAAGGCATCCCGGCAATCGGAGTCCGCCAGCGAATCCGCTTCGTCGATGGCGGCCGCCGTCGAAGAAATGACGGTCGGGATCAGCCACATCTCCGACAATGCCGGCGTCGCCACCGATCTGGCCAGACGGGCTGGGCAACGCTCCGGCGAGGGGGGCGAGACCATCATCGAAGCCACGCGGGAGATGGCCGCGATCGCCGACGAGGTGCAGCGGGCCTCCACGGTGATCACCGAACTGGGCCACGAGACCGGACGGATCTCGAGCATCGTCGGCGTCATCCGTGAGGTGGCCGACCAGACCAACCTGCTCGCCCTCAACGCCGCCATCGAGGCGGCGCGGGCCGGCGAGAGCGGCCGCGGCTTCGCCGTGGTGGCCGACGAGGTCCGCAAGCTCGCCGAGCGCACCGCGCTATCGACCGGCGAGATATCCGGGATGGTCGAGGCGATTCAGACCCTGTCGGCCCAGGCCACACAGATCATGAGCCAGACCGTCGGACAGGCCGAACACGGCGCCGTGCTGGCCAGCGAGGCGGGCAACGCGATCACCGAGATCCAGGAAAACGCCGGAAAGGTACTGGAAGTGGTACAGGACATCACCCTGGCGATGGGCGAGCAGAGCAGCGCCAGCCAGCAGATCGCGATCCAGACCGAACAGGTCGCCCGCCTCGCCGAGGACACCAACCTCGCCGCCGTCCATGCCACCCAGGCCGCGGAGCGGCTGGAGGCCCTGGGTGAGCAGATGGCCGCGCAGATGCGGCAGTTCAGGTTCTGAGCGCAGGGAGCGACTGGGCGCGGATCAGCCCCCGCGGGCCATCCTGGCGATGAGTTCGACCAGCCGCGCCGCACCGCTGTCGTGCTCGATGTCGTCAAACCAGGGGCGCAGCGCGGCCACGGCCTGGCGCAGCACCTCCGCATAGATGTCGGCCATGCGCAGCCGGTCCAGCCAGTCCGCCAAGTCCCCCTCACCACAGACCTTCAGGCCAGGCAGCGCCGCAATCAGCCGTTCGTAACGACGGCCCGGCACGCTGGCCGCTGACACCAGGCAGATCCGCCCTTGAGCCAGGCAGCTCAGCGCGACCGAGGAAATATTGGTCACGCAGAGCCAGGCCCCGCGGATGGTCGTGGCCAGATCCTCGTGCTGCTGCAGCCGCACCCCCGGCACGCGGTCCAGCGCGGCGTAATCCTGCATCGCGTCGCCCGGATGCAGACGGACGTGGAGCACCGCCCCGGCGCCAAGGCGCTCGGTCATGACTTGCCGCAAGCTGCCGATCTCGTCGACCTGCCGCCGATGCGCCGCCCTGTCACCGAGGCCGCTCAGGAAGTTGGTGCAGAAGTACACCACGTCCTGTCCGGCCGGGAAGGTCCATGCCCCGGCGGCCGCGACATGCAGGCCGGGATGACCGGTAACCTCGACGGAGCGCGTCCCGCCGCAGCGGGAACGCTTGAGCATCTCCGCCCATTTCCGGCCATAAGCGGCAATGACCTCGCATCCGCCCATTCCATACGGAACGGCGCCCAGCCGGTCGCCGCCGACGGCGATCCACAGCCGGCGCAGCGCCAGCCCGAGCCGCCCCGCCACGGTGGCGGGGAAACGGTCGAACAGATACCCGTCCTGCACCAGCATGCTGGAACGCCCGGCCGCACGAGCGGCCTGCACCGCGGCACGCTCGGCGTGCCCAGTGTCATTGCCGACGACCACCAGCGCGGCATCCAGCTTTTCGATCAGACACCCGAACTGGCGCCGGCCGTCTGTCTGCGCCGCGACGATGCGCCGGAAAATCGACGCCCCTGCCGCCGGCTCGAGATCGACTTCGATGAGCGCCGCCGGCAACCCGAGCGCCCGCGCACACGCCGATGCGGTCCCGTGGATACCCGCATGGAAGCGGTCAAGGGACAGGATGACCGGCACCAGGTCCGCACGCGCAGCCAGCAGACGGATCGTCTGCGCGAACAGCGTCACGTGTAGCGAACTGCTGCACACGAAGAGCACCGCACGAGGTAGGGCGGAGCGGGTGGGCAACTCATCGACGGCCGCCAACAGTCGCGCGACCGCCACATCAGCGTCGTCGGCACACCAGGCCCCGGCAAAGCGCCCGAGCCTCTCCTGCATCCCCGGCGGGTCGGACAGCAGCACAGCGAGCCAGTGACGCAATTGCGCGGCATCCCGTGCGTAGGGCAGCGAGGCCTCACCGGCAGTGAAGCCGGTGAACTCAGGCGTGCCGGCGAGATTCACCACCAGCACCCGGTGACCGGCCTGGGCCGCCTCCAGCAGCACGGTGCTGGCCTTGCCGACGACGCAGTCGGCCGTAGCCAGGCATTCATCCAGCGAGCGCTCGCCGTCTTCCAGCAGGCGGACACCGGACAGCCCGTCGAGCCCCACGCGGAAATCCTCGATCCGGTGGCGCGGATGGATGCGCACGAGCAGTTCGGCCCCATCCGGCAGGCTGGCGGCAATCACGCGCAGGGTATGAACATCCTCCTCGAGGGTCATCAGGTAGGGGCAGACCAGCGCATTGCCGCCGGCGATGTACAGCACCTGGCCGGCCCCCGCCCGCGGACTGGCCGGGGCCGGCAGACGCTTGGCCCGGTTGAAGCCCATCACGCGGATTCGCTGCGGGGGAAGCCCGAAACGCTCGAGCACATCCCGGTAAGCCGGCCCCCAAGCAAAGAACAGGTCGGCCATCAGCCCGGCACGCCCGCCGAGCGCTGCCACGTAGAAGCCGATGTTGGTGACGCGCCGCGGACTGATGATGCCGCCCTGGATGCCCCACAGCTGACCTCCGCGGCGATGGAGGGCCGCCGCCATGCAGCGCCCCAGGTTGGAAAACGATTCGACGGAAATCACCCGGCCAACGTTCTCGCGCCGGACAAAGCGCTCGGCGACGCCGGCATGAAAGCGCGCCGAAGCCAGCATGCCCGGCAGCATCTCGAGCAGACGCGGGCGAAGCAGCGCTTGGAAATCGACACCGCCGGCCTGGAACAGCCCGGCAAAACCCGGGTCCCGGTCGCAGGCGGCCAGAATGCCCGCGTATCTGCGGCGAGCCCTGAGGGTGGCCAGCACATTGGCCCAGCCTGCGTAGGCATACCAGGGACGAAAGGCCCCCGACAGGATCAGGCGCCAGACCCTCAGCGTACCGCGCCATCCACCCTGCGGCAGCTTCGGGGGGGTGATCCCGACCTTCAGCATCCCGGGCCAGCGCCGGCGCAAGGCGGCTTCGAGATTCTCGTAGTAGACGTCCTCGACCTGCAGACGCCCATGCTCGTCAGGCAGGATTTTCGCCATTTCGCCCGCCGGGCCGACCAGCGCATTGGTCGGCTGCCTGCGTCGCCCCTCCAGCCGCCTCCGGATCGCAACGAGCAGGGGATGGACCAGCATGCGGTCGGCACGCATCCACCACCCCACGACACGGGACATGCGAGCCTGTGCATGAGGAGGCCCGGGGACCGGATCGACCCACTCGATGCGCACGTCAAAGCCCTGCGACCGGGCCAGCGCCAGCGCCAGTTGATCGCCCCTGGCGGCCACGATACGCAGCGGACCGCCCGCCTCGGCGCGCAGGGCTGCCGCCAGCAGACAGTGGAAGATCGAGTCGAAGATGCCGGCCTTGATCTCGAACAGCGCATCGTAGGCCAGCGGCCAGGGCGCGAACCCCTGCTCCTCCCCGAACAGGATCCGGGCGCCTCCGCCCAGGGCCGTGGCACGCGCATCCAGCGTGGAGAGCCAGTCCAGGGCCAGGGACTCCGCCCGCGCGAAGACGTCTTCCCGGTCCCGATAGACGTAGCGCGCCGGGAAGCCGGCCGCCGTCAGCCGCGCTTCGTCCTGCAGGCTCGCAACGTAGGTGAGCGCGGTGCGGGACAATTGCCGGCCGGCATGGTCGGGGGATACTCCGAGCAGGAGCAGCGTGACCTCCCTTCCGCCAGCCCTCCCATCCTCCGTCCCGCCAGGCCCGCCCCGGCCACCGTCAAGCACGAGGCGCGACTCCCGCCTCCGCCAGGACGAGCTGGGCAATGCGCTCGGCAGCCTTGCCATCGCAGGGGCCAAAGATGTCGTGCATCGCCGCCTGGGCCCGATCCACCACCGCGCTTCTGGCCTGCTCGCTCTGTAGCAGCGGGCGGAGCACGCTTTCCATGTCCTCCGGCCGGTCGACGAAAGGGATCATGGCCCGGTAATGCTCCACGTGGGGCAGGTCGAAGTAGTAGCGCGACTCCGGGTAGTTGAGCAGCACGCAGGCATTACCGGCCAGTGTGGCCTCGCCGATGATGCTCGAGAAGGTGCCGACCAGCCAGTCGCTGACCGCCAGCAGGTCGGCATTGGCGACGAGCACGTTCTGCGGGGCAACGTAGACCACCCCAGGATTGGCGTGGGCGGCCCGTTCGACCATGCTCATGTCGTCGCTGGTCCACGGCTTCATGATGATGCGGAAGCCGAATTCGTTGGCGAGCCGGCACAGCAGCCTGAGCGCGCCGGTGAAGTGCTCGGCACGCAGGATGATGGTGTCGAGCACCCGCGACTGCCCGGTGAACAGCAGGTAGCGCTCGTTCGGATCGAGGCCGAGCTGGGCACAGGCCCGCTCGCGGACGCGACGCTTGTTGTCCTTGACGTGGTAGTGCTTGTCGAGGCGCGCATAGCCGGGCACCTCGATGGCGTCCGGCGGATAGCCGTACTCCAGGAACTCGAGGCGGTGGATCGCCCCCCACAGCGCAACCTTGGTCGGGATCGCGAAGCCCTGCGGATTGTTTGGGCCGATGTAGCCGGTCTCCCGATGGTCGAGGGCGTGCAGATAGGGCCCCAGGGCCTGCTGCACGCCGACCACCCGGCAGCCCTTGACCCGTGCCGCGGTGACCAGCGGGCGGAATACGCCCTCCCAGTTGTAGGCGAAGATGGCCTTCGGCTTCACCCGCTCCAGAAGGTCGAGGTAGAAATCGTACTCGGCCAGGCGGAAGACCATCACCTCCTTGAGTGTCGCCGGCGTGAAGTAGTCGCGGATCACCGGCAGGGCCAGCATCGCGACCTCGTTCAAGGCCGCCTCGAAGCCCGGCGGCAGCGGCTTGTAGATCAGCGGCGGCAGGGCCGGGCCGAGGAAGCCCCAGCCCTCGAAGACGGCATTCAGCGGTCGACGCGGCAGCACCGTGCAGCGCTCACCCAGCTGCGCCCGCAGCGCCTCG
>Ga0213919_1000638_pt1 | contig 14704 bp, 16 predicted proteins | sample McNCre317MG_FD_161056 | JGI IMG/M metagenome (GOLD analysis project Ga0213919, IMG submission 161056) | Freshwater microbial communities from McNutts Creek, Athens, Georgia, United States - 3-17 MG | ecosystem: Environmental > Aquatic > Freshwater > Creek | place: USA: Georgia | collected... | reverse complement strand
CGGGGGCATCTGCTCGGGGGTGAGGCCCGTGCGCGCGTAGTCAGGGATGACTTGCGTGTAGGGCGGAAACCGCTCGTCAACACGCGCGCATGACACGGAAAGCGCTCCGCACGCAAGCCCCATCGATTGCGCCTTGAACGCGATGTCGGCTTGCGGGTCGGCCTTGCGTCCGGCGGCCTTGACCGCGGCCTTGACGGTGGAGCGCATGGATTCGAGTGACTCCCGGCTCACGAGCATGTCCGCCGTCCCGTTGACCGTTCCCACGGTAGGGATGCGCGCAAGGATGAGCCGGTGTCCGTCCGTCGCGACGCCGACGATGCGCCCCTCTTCGACCTTGAGCAACGCGCCACTGATGTGGGGCCGCGTGTTGTCAGTGGACGCGTGCGCGAGCAACGCATCGAGCAGTGGCGCGAGACTGCGAGCGGAGACGGAAGCGAGCACGGCTTGGGTTTCACTGGGCTGCGCGTTCACAGCGCACCCCCGATCATCGCGTTGGCGACGTTGATGGCGAGGGTCACGAATCCGAGAATGGTCAAGAGCGTGTTCATGTGCATGGCTCCGGGGTGGGGTTGGGTGCGGGTTAGGCCGAGAGCTCGACTGCGATGCGGCGCCAATCCAGCGCGACCCCGTAGGCGCTCGCCCGAGCAGGGCCGGGCTCCATGGCGTGCGACATGCGGCGCAGGAGCTGGTACATGCGGGTCGCGTAATCGGCGTCGGGGTTGCGGCGGGTAAGTCGGTAGGTGGTCATGGCGTCTCGTCTCGCTTTCTTGAGATATGGGTCAGTCTGCTATCGGCGCCTCACGCACCGCGGGCGGGTTGCGGGTTAGTCCGCTAGCTCGACGAGCACCGACCAATCGAACCCGCTATCTGTGGTGCCCCAGTAGTGCACGCCCATGCGCGGCAAGCCGTCCGCGGTCACGCCGATCTGCGACTCGTAGGTGTCGCAGTCGTCGGCGCACTCGGCGAGCAAGTCATCGCACACGCTCGTGTCCGTCGTACGGACGGTGACGTTTTCGCGAACACTTTGGCGGATCAGGGTTTGCGCGGCGGTCGTCATGGCGTCGCGTCTCGCTTTCTTGAAATACAGCATGCGCCCGGCACGCCCCCGGCGCAAGTCATTTTGAAAGATGGGCGCGAAATAGATTACAGACTCGCCGCCCTTTTCCGCCCGCGCACGTGCGGGACGCCAGATCGTGCCAGTATTGCCAGTATATGCCAGTATCATACTGGCAGAGTATTCCTGAACAATCTCATGTACTTGTGCGGTTTTGCCAGTATGCCAGCACTTTTCCCTAAACTCCTATGGGATCACAATATGTATGCTATAATAAAAGATAAATATTAGTGTCTCACCACGATTAAGCTAGATATACTGGCAATACTGGCATAGTGAGTTATGTATATGATATTGTTGGTAAATCGTCTGCCAGTATGATACTGGCAGATACTGGCAATACTGGCATTGGTCGGTCGGCCGGTTTGTGGGTGCCGGGGTTGCTTGCTCGATTTGGCGCAGGTTTTGGGGCTTTCGCCCCCAATCCCGCCGTAAACGCGCCCTAGAGCGGGCCTCGAGCGGGCCGTGCTCGGGCGCAGGGCCGGGTCCGGGCGACCGAAAATGCCATAGACAAACCCCCGAACCCGAGCTAGAACCCAAGCATGGACAAGATCCGGCCCGAGACCCAAATGCGCCCCCCGCCCCCCGCACCCGAACAGGCGCACGAGCATGCCCTGCCCCCTCTGAGACCCGCTCGCGAGCTTGACCTGGTGGGGGTGCTGCACCCGTGCGAGCGGCCCACGGCGAGGCCCGTGCGAGGCCGTAGGTAGGCGGGTGGGCGGGGCCGGGAGGGGGTGCGGGCGGGGTGCGGGTACCCGGGGGTGACCGGGGGCCAGGGGCTCGGCCGGGGGTCCGTACGGGTCAGGCGGGGGCCGTACTAAAACACGCCCATTTTCGATACCCCGGCACCCCATCTTGAAACATACGCAAGCGCTAGGGTCCCATCTGACCCCCGATTTGACACCCCGCACCCGGGCCTGTACATTTCAGATGGGCCATCATCCAAAAGCCAAACAAGACCCGGCACTGACCGTGGAATGCGGAACTGGCAAGCCGCTGGCCCATCTATAAATGCGCAAGATCACTCACATTATCGTGCACCACAACGGGGTTCCCGGGCGCACGATCGATGACATCGAGCGCACGCACGTGCTCGGGTTCAAGTGGCGCGACATCGGGTACCACGCGGTGGTGCACGAGGACGGGTCCTTGCATTTCGGCCGCCCGGTCGAGAAGCCCGGGGCGCACGTGGTGGGCCTGAACAAGAACACGCTGGGCGTGTGCGTGATCGGCAACGGCAACGTGTCCGATTTCAGCACGGTCCAGTACGTGGCCCTGCTCCAGCTCCTGACGATGTGGTGCCGCGAGTACAAGCTCGACCACGACGCGGTCTTGGGCCATCGCGAGACCGCGGCCTTGGTGCCGGCGGCGCTCGCGACCAAGAAGACGTGTCCGGGCACGCGGGTGGACATGGACGGTCTGCGGCGCACGCTCAAGGCCGTGCTCGCGCAAGGGCGCCTGTTGACGGTCTATCCGGGGGGTGTGAAGTGACCAAGCACCGCGCACCGCCCCCGACCTTCGACCACGAGCGAGCGGCGCACATGCTCCAGCTCCTCAAGGCGCCGAACGCGGTCCCGTTCTACACGATCGCGGCCGAGCGCGCGGGTTTGAGCCGGCAGAGCGTACGCAACTGGGTGCACCGGGTGGAGACGGCCAAGAACCCGGACGAGCTCGACCCGACCCTGGTCATGTTCGTGCGCGAGGTCAAGCGCATCCGCGCGGAGTGGATCGCGACCCAGACCGAGTACCTGACCTGCGGCCCGCTCCTGCCGAATGGCGAGCGCGGGGCCGTGTGTCGCGAGAAGGGCAAACACATTGCCTGGCTCTTGCAGAAGATCGACAAGGACAACTTCGACCCGCCCAAGGAAAAGGCGGAGCCGGAGGAGAAGCCCGAGCCCGAGGACAAGACCACGGCCGAGCGCAAGACCGTGGACGAAGCGGCCGAGGCCCTCGGCACGCCGGAGACGGCGGAGTTCCAGCACTAGGCTTGCACCGCACGCGCTTGACCTCGTGCGCGCAGCGCGCTAGGGTGAGGGCATGGAAGAGCGGGAGAGGCAAGCACTTGCGGACGCCCTTGCGGCGTGGCGACACAGCACGTCGAGCCGGTACGGCCTGAGCGTGGCGGAGTGCGTGGCACGCGCGGCGCGTCATCGCGCGGAGGTGTGCGCATGAGCGTTCAATCCCCGTTCGCGCGCAAGGGTCCGAAGCCGGCCGAACCGGCACCCACCCCGGCGTCCGTACCCGAAGAGAAACCGGCGCCGGCGGAGGCCAAGGACCAAGCCCTGGCCGTGGTGTTCGGCGTCGTGCCGCACCTGGTCCACGGCAAGACCGAGTACCGGGTGGTCCAGTGCGAGCTGCCGGTGCATTTGCTCGAGCAGGGCACGGTCCTGCGGGACGCGGGCCCGTACGAGGCCCTGGCGTACGAGTACCTCGACGGGGAGCCCACGCGCTACTACGTCGAGCTCAAGAACAAGCAAGCCCGGCGCTAGGCCGGGGTAGGGAGGCACATGGAGGCATTCATCTCACCGGCGCTGGTGGCGCTGGGTATTCTGGCGGCGTGGGACGCGGCGCGGCGCCTGGCCAACCGCACGGACGTGGATCTCGAGCAGAACGACGAGATCGCGGAGCTCCAGGAGCGGTGCGACGCCAACTCCCAGGGTTTGGCGGAGGTGCGCACGATCGCGGAGCAGGCACGCGCGAGCGCGGTGCCTGCGGCGGAGGTCCTGCGCAGCATCGAGGCCAAGCTGGACGCGGAGATCGCGAACCGCAAGAGCAACGACGCGCTGCGCCTGGCGGCGGGCCGAACGCCGAAGGGGAAGTAATGGACCCCAAGGCGAGCGGGTTCAGCAACCGGGACGAAGGCGCGCTCGAGCGCGAGCTGCTCCAGGGCATCGAGATCGAGGCGTACAAGCGCCCGGTGCCGTGGTACCTGCGTCTGTGGTGGAGCATCGAGATCAAGACGTTCGTTCTGTGGGCGGGCGCGGTGAAGCGCTTTCAGTCGGGCTTTCGGGGGGGCAAATGAGCGGCACCTTTTCGACCATGATGGGGGAGACCCGGGCGCACCTGCCATCGCTCCTCAATGCCGAGCCCGGCAGTGTGGCCGTGGAGCACTGCCCCGACGTAGCCGGGATCGAGGTCCGGCGCGCGTTCCGCGGGCGAGAGGGGGCGATCCTGGTCCTGCGCGCTCGGCTCCCGTACTCGCTCGCGGTACGCGCCAAGGACGGGCCTGAGCTGGCGCAGTTCTGCAAGCAGGCCCTGGAGGACGCAACCCGTCACTTCGTGACTGAGCACCCCGCGCCGATGCCCCCGATCGACGACGCCAAGGCCCGGCTTGAGGAGATCGTGCGTATCGTGTACGGCCCGCAGTCCGGCCCGTTCGCCATCACGGACTTGGTGGATCGAATCCGCGAGAGGTTCAAGTGATGCAAGCCTGGCAGGTCGAGGTAGCGAAGAAGACGGCGGCCAAGATCTTGTCCGAGCTTCCGCCCGGGGACCGGCCGTTCACGGCGATCGAGCTGCTGGACCTGACCACGAAGGTAGCCATGGACCCGACCGCGTTCGGGATCCAACTGCGCAAGAACCAGCGCCGGTACCTGATCGCGTACAACCGCCTGGCGCTCGAGCGCCTAGAGGCTAAGTGACCCTACCGTACTACGAGGTCTGGACTCGGATGCTCGCGATCTGGCTCAAGACCGATCGCAAGAACCTGGTGGTGGCGTTGAACCCACTACAGGACGTGGTGTCGGTGTACTGGAACACGGACGGCAAGTGCAGAAGCGACAAGTGCCTCCAGGTGGCGCGACTGTCGGCCCAGCGCATGAACATCCCCGGCAGCGCCAAGGCTATCGCCGAGGCAATGCTGGATGACCTAGGCTACACTCCGTAGCATGACGGAGGAGGCGCCTCTTATCGAGCTGCCGCGGGAGCCTGACCCGTGGATCAGCCCCACCAAGGCGTGGGATCTGTGCTCTCCAGAGCGCCAACGCAACCTGCGCGTAGCGTGGACGGCCGGAAACCTGCGATGGAAGCTCGACCCGAGCCAACAGCGCATCTACGACGACATCTATGCGAGCCATCGCACGGTGAAATCGAGCGCCGAGCGCATCTACTGCATGGACGTGTCGCGCCAGAGCGGCAAGGACTTCACCATGTCCACCATCGCGGTGGAGACATGCATCCGGCGCCGGTGCGCTACGCGCATCCCGTACGCAGCCCCGACGAAAGACAACGTCAAGGAGCTGCTCGTGCCCACGATGATGCAGCTTTTCCAGGACTGCCCCCCTGAGCTGCTCCCGATGGAGATCAAGAAGGGCACCTTCCAGCGCTCGGCCCACACGCTCACGTGGCCGTGGGGCGCGCGCATCGTTTTGGTGGGCGTGGACCTGCACCCGGACTGGCTCCGCGGCCCGGCCACGTACGCGTTCATGTTCACGGAGCCCGCGTTCGTCGATAACCTCGAGGACCTAATGGGCTCCGTGCTCCTGCCTCAAATGCTCACGCAACCGCAGGGGTTCGGCATCATGGGCTCGACCCCGCCGGTGACCCCCAGCCACGCGTGGAGCACGAAGTACATCCCGGAAGCCAAGGCGCGCGGTATGTACTCCATGCGCACGATCCAGGACTGTCCCCGCTTTTCTCGCGAGCAGAAGGACGGCTTCATCCGCGAGCTCGGCGGTATGGGCAGTAACCGCGTCCGCCGCGAGCTGTTCTGCGAGCACATCGTGGATTCTGAGCGCGTCGTGATCCCGGAGATGGCCGAGGTGAAAAACGAGATCGTGGTCGATTCCTGGCCTGAGCCCGAGTACCGCGACACCTACGTGTCGATCGACCCCGGTTTCGCGCACGCCACCGGCGCCGTGTTCGGTTACGAGGACTTCAAGTCGGGCCTGTTCATCATCGAGGGCGACCTGTACACGCAGGGCAAGAACTCGCGCGAGGTCGCGCGCGCGATCAAGGCCCGCGAGTGGCAGCTCTGGGGCCGCGAACCCGTCAAGCCCAAGGGCATGACCGACGCGGCCTGGGCCGAGGAGCTAGCCCTCACCCGGTCCCTGTTCTACCGGGACCTGCCCGCGCGCAAAGCGCCGGTGCGCAGCTTCCGAAACGGCCAGATCCTCTCAACGACCTACAAGCGCGTGAGCGACACGGACGCGCGCTTGATCTGCGACCTATCGCGCGAGCACGACCTCAACATCTCGGCCACGGACAAGGACGAGATGGAGGCCGCGATCAATAACCTGCGCATCAAGATCCAGTCCAAGCGCTACCGCATCCTGTCCCGGTGCACGTTCCTGATCGCGCAGCTCGAGCAGGCCACGTGGAACAAGGCCCGCACCAAGCTGGCCGAGAGCCCCGGCGGCGGGCACTTCGACACGGTCCCGGCCATGGTGTACCTGAACCGCAACATCACGACCCGCAACCCCTTCCCGCCCCACCTGCACAGCACCACGACCCATCACGTGCCGAAGGGCGCGCGCACCAGCTCGTCCGCCCAGGCCCTGTCACAACTGTTCCGGGGGCGCAAGAGGTAGATTCGACCCCTAAACCGGGCCGTGCTACCCTCGGAACGTGGATTACCAGGAACCTGCGGAAACCCAGAAGGCCCCGCTCGGGTGGGATGCGGAGCCCGAGCCGGAAGAGCCCGACTACTGGGCGGCCAAGACGGATCCGGAGGAGATCGCGGACGAAATCAAGGGTCGCGTCCGCGAGTACTACCAGGGACTGAGCAAGACGGGCCTGCTTAGCCTTTGGCGCTCCGTCCACGCCGCGTTTTACGGCCTGTCCGACGACGGCGGCCACGAGACCTCCAAGATCATCGAGTTCGGCGACGACGGCGAGAAGCTGGGCGCGCGCAGTAACCAGATGCGCTCGCTCGTGCGGTACATGCTCACGAGCGCCACCGCGGATCGCCCCGCGCTCATGCCCAAGGCGATCAACGCCACGGCCAAGGCGCTGGCGCAGGTCCCCACCGCGCGCCGCGTGATCGAATACTACAGCCGGCACAAGCACCAAGAGCAGCACCTGCGGGGCACGGCCCTGCGCGCGCTCCTGTACGGCAAGGGCTATTTCTGGCAGACGTGGGACCCGACGATCGGGGCCGTGGACCAAGCTACGGGCAAGCGAGCGGGCGACATCTACTCGCGCGCATGCAGCCCCATGGAGGTGGCCTGCGACCTCGACCGCGACACCAACGACCACGACTGGTTCGCGATTCGCAGACCGCGAAACCGCTACGATATCGCGGCCGTTGCCGCCAGCCTGAACGCGGCCGACCCCGCCCGAGCCGAAGAGATCAAGGACGAAATCCTGGAGGGTGATCAGGACTGCCTCGAGCACGAGCTGTCCCGCTCCGTGGGGTTTGGCTTGGGCTCGCGCTACAAAGAGCGCTCGGACACGATCTACGAGTACCACTTCATGCACCGCGACACGCCGGCCCTGCCCGGCGGGCGCTACGTGATCATCGTGGGCTCGGGTATCGTGATCTTCGACGGCCCACTCCCGTTCCCGTCCCTGCCGGTGTCCGAGATGGTGCCGGAGGAGTTCCTCGAGGCCGGCTCGATCGGCTACGCCTCCGCGTGGGACCTGCTCGGCCTGCAACGCGTGTACGACTCGCTCCTGTCCACGTGCGTGTCGAATCTAGACGCGTTCGGCCACAACGACGTGCTCCTGCCGGATGGCGTGGAGCTGGGCGTGGAGGAGATCCGCGACGGCCTGAACGTGATCCGGTACCCACAAGGCGAGGCCAACAAGCCCAGCATGCTGGAGAAGTTCTCGATCCGGGCCGAGGCATTCCAGCTCCGGGACTGGCTCAAGAGCGACATGGAGCTCGTCACGGGCGTCAACAGCGTCGCGCGCGGTGAGCCGGAGGCCAGCCTCAAGTCCGGAGCGGCGCTGGCGCTCGTGCAGGCCCAGGCCATCCACTTCCAGAGCGGCCTCGTCGGCTCGTACACGTTCCTGCTCGAAGACTCGGGCACGAAGTTGATCCGCATCCTGAAAGAGTTCGCCACCGCGCCCCAGATCGCGAGCATTTCCGGCTCGGACGACCCGGACGGACTGAGCGCGTTCTCGTCCAAGGACCTGGACATGATCGACCGGATCGAGGTCGAGAACGTCAACCCGGTGTTCCGCACGTACGCGGGGCGCGTGGACGCGGCGGACAAGCTGCTCGAGCGCGGGCTGCTCCAAGACGCCTCGCAATATTTCCAGGTCATGGAGACCGGCCGGCTCGAGCCCGTCACGGACCCGGGCCGAAAAGAGGACCTGTTCGTCAAGAGCGTGGAAGAGGCGCTCATGCGCGCCCCCGCCGTGTCGCAACGGCCCGACCCCATGACGGGCGAGATGGTGCAGTTCCTGCCTGACATGCCGGTGATGATCACGGACCACCCCGTGAAGATGATCAAGGCGGCCAAGAAGGTCGCGGACAGCCCCGAGAACCGCCGCAACGTCGGCGTGATGCAGGCGTGCACGGTGTTCATCCAGGAGGTCCTGCGCGTGTGGCGCACGGCCCCCAAGGACCTGCTGAACCTGCTCGGGATCCCGCTCCCGCCCATGCTCCCCGGCGACGCGCCCGACGCAGCGGCCCCGCCCGTGGACGTGAACACCCCGTCCGGAGCCGCGGCCGAGGCGTCGGCAGGAGCCGCAGCCCCGCAGCCCAACGCGGCCCCGACCCCGCCCGGCACGCAAGCGGGCCAAGAAGCACCGAGCGAGGGGGACAAGACCCCGTCTCTGCCCAAACCGGCCGAGGACCCGCTCAAAGACCAACGGTAACTGGAGGCACACATGGCAGGCGATCCGAACTGGATGGCCGCGCTCGAAAACTCAATCCCGGAAGGGGAGGAGATCGAGGCTGCGGGCGAAGAGCAAGAAGAGCAGGACGACGCGCCCAGCGCGGACGACCAAGAAGAAGCCCTCGACGAGGAGGCACCCGAGGAGACCGAGGGGGCGGAGTCGGACGAGAAGGCCGAGGCTGGCGCGGACGGCGAGCTCGAGCTCGGCGACGAGGACGAGATCACCATCGATGGCGAGGCCATCAAGGTGAAGGACTTCAAGGCCGAGCGCATGCGGCAGGCGGACTACACCCGCAAGACGCAAGCCCTGGCCGACGAACGTCGGGAGTTTGAATCCGAGCGCGACGAGATCGTGGAGACCAACGAAGAGCTGAAAAGCTTCGTGGCGAGCCTGCGCGATGTCGAGACCCTCGAGTTCGAGCTGGCGCGCTACTTCCCGGACACGCTCGACGCGCTGAAAGAGCGCGTCATTGCGGAGGCCCTGGAGGTCCAGGACATGACCCCGCGCGAGCGCGAGGCGTATTTCGCGCGAAAGAAGGCGGACCACGCGCTCAAGGCGCGCGACAAGACCGACGAGTACCGCCGCCAGCGGGAGGAAAAGCAGACCCGCAAGCAATCCACGGCCAAGCTCCGCGAGACGTTCACTGGCTGGATGGCCGGCTCCATGGCGGAGCACGGACTCGACGCCAAGAACGCCAAGCACCAGAAGCTGCTCCGCGCGGAGCTGGCGGAGATCGCCCGAAAAGAGGTCCTGACGGAGGAGCACTTCAAGGCCGCGGCCAAGGAGGTGGCGGACACGCTCGGGATCAAGAGCAAGTCAGCGCCCAAGGCGACCGAGAAGAAACTCCCGCCCGCGCGGCCCGTAGGTAAGCGAGCCCCGGCCGAGAAGGACGACCCGAAGGCCAGGGCTCGCGTCAAACGCGCGTCCGAGGACGTGTTTGAAGAGATCCGCCGCAAGCACCGGCGCTGATCCGCGTACCGCGGAACGAGGGCGGGTCCGGAACACCGGGCTCGCCTTCTGCTTTTGCAGACTTTCCACATTCGGGGTACGCTTATCTGGAAATCGGCACGTACCAGATCGACGACGGCAGACACCACCCCGGGCATCCGGGACAAGGGACCACCTGGGCGGACGTTCGGCAACCTCGGCACGGCGGCTAGAAACCACCACCCCCAGGAGTTACCCGAATGGCTGCGAATACCACCTCGACCCTCAGCGGTCTGTTCAAGGAAGTCTACGCCGACAAGCTCGAGTCGCTTGTCCCGAACGCCGCTCGAATCCAGAAGGACGCGGAGTTCGTCTCGCGCGACAAGCAAGAGGGCAACCAGTACCACCAGCCCGTGCGCCTCACGCGCGCCCACGGCTGGACGCTGGAGACCAGCGGCGATGCGTTCCCGCTCAATCAGCCGGAGCCCGCGCGCACCCAGGACGCGACCGTCCAAGGCTCAAGCTTCGTGCTTCGCGAGGTCATCTCGTACACGGCCGCGGCCAAGCTCCTCTCGGGCAAGTCCGAAGGCGCCAAGAAGCGCGCGTTCGTGAGCGGCACCTCGTACATGGTCGAGAACATGACCGAGACGGCGGCGTTCGTCCTGGAGCTCCAGCTCCTGTACGGTCAGACCGACCTCGGCATCGTGTCCAGCGTGTCCGGCAGCTCCGGCACCCGCACGATCGTGTTCACGGCGGCCACGTTCATCCCGGCCATGTGGTCGGGCCTCGAGCGCGGTTACGTGGACTTCTTCGACACGACCGGCGCGACCCAGCGCAACGCCGCGGGCCAGTGCCAAATCACGGCCGTGGACGTGAGCGCGCGCAGCATCACCATCTCGGGCACCGAGGCGGAGATCACGAACATCGTCGCGACGGACAAGGTGTACCTCCGCGGTACCAAGTCGAGCGGCATGGTCGGCCTTCGCAGCATCGTGGCGAACACGGGCTCGCTCTTCGGTGTGGACGCGGCGACCTACAGCCTCTGGGCGGGTAACTCCCACTCGGCGGCCTCGGGCTCGCTCACCTTCGCGAAGGTCATGCAGGGCCTGAACAAGCCCGTGAACCGCGGCGCGATGGGCGACATGCGCATGTACTGCTCGCCCAAGTCGTGGACGGACATGAACAACGACCTGAGCGCGCTGCGCCGCTACGCCGACAAGGCCGGCGGCAAGCTCACCCAGGGCTCGGACGGCCTCTCGTACGAGAGCCAAGCCGGCTCGGTCGATGTGGTCCCCCACATCTTCATGAAGCCGAGCGAAGCGATCGTCGTGCCGAAGGGCAAGATGATCCGTCTGGGCGCGAGCGAACTCACGTTCAATCCCCCGGGAATGGAGCAGGACTCGTTCTTCGAAAACCTGCCCGACCACGCCGGCTACGGCACGCGCTGCTACTGGAACCAGGCCCTGTTCCTGGCATGCCCGGCGAAGTGCCTGCTGATCAACAACATCGTGAACTCCGACGACTGATAGCTTGGGCCGGGGTGGGTGCGGGTGCCTCCCCACCGCCCCACCCCGGCCTGCTCCTTTCCCCGCCACACCCACCCACTGAGGACACATGGCAGCAGATAACGTGATGTACATCACGATCGTGGCGGACGACAACAGCCCCGCGGTCAGCGTTCAGCAAGAGTACCTGACGGACGGCGGAGACCCCCGCGTCGGCATCAACAAGCTGATCAACTACCTGCACAAGGTGCTGGCCGGCAACTGCAACGCCAAGGTCCACGTGGCCCTGGGTGGGGCGGATACGGGCACGGCGGCCACGGGCACGATCGCGTGCGTACAGGCGTCGATCTCGGACGGAGACTACGTGGACATCGGCAACGTCCGCCTTACGGCGCGCACTAGCCCCAGCTCGGACCCCGGCGCGGGCGAGTTCGCGTTCCTGACCAGCAACACGGTCACGGGCGCGGCCCTGGCGGCGTGCATCAACGCACACCCCCGCCTCAACGGTCTACTCACGGGCGCCAACAGCTCGGGCACCGTGACGCTCACCATGGACGACAAGGGCCTGCACGGGAACCTCCTGAACCTCGCGAAGTCGGGTTCCGGGTTCACGGTCACCAGCCCGACCAACGGCGCGGAGGGCACCCTCCAATCCGGACTGAGGACCTACCGCCGGGGGCTGTAGCCCGTGGCACACACCTGGACCACTACGGAGCTTCTGGCGGCCGTCCGAGCATACGGGCGGCTGTCGGAGGACGACCCGGACGCGACGGACGCGAACCTTCTCCTCGAGGCAGACCGCCAGATGGAGACGGTTTTCGTCCCCGTCGTGCGCAAGGCCCGCTCGGACTTCTACGTGACCTGGGAGGACCAGGACCTTGTAGCGAGCCAGGCGGGCTACCGCATTCCGTGGCGCGCCACAGGCGGCGTGGTCCGGCGCGTGTGCCTCTACGACACAAGCAACCTGATCGAGCGCGCCGAGCTCATGCCGGTGGCGCTGGACCAGATCACGAGCACGTCGGGCGAGCCCACGTGCTACGCCATCCGGGACGATCAGGTCATCCTCGACCCCAAGCCCGTCAGCGCCACCTACGACCTGCGCATCTACTACGAGCGCCGCCCCAGCACGCTGGTGGTGGCGTCCTCCGCCGGTGCCATCGCCACGATCTCAAGCCAGTCCTCTACCTCGCTAGTTGTCCCTACGAGCACCCTCTCCACCATCGCGAGCGGGGACCTAGCCGATGTGGTGTGCCGCAACCCCCCGTTCTCGCTTTACGTGAGCGGCGCCACGGCCACGGTGGCCGCGGGCTCCATTACGATCGCCAAGGGCACCCAGGACCGCACCGTTGCGGTGGGTGACTACCTGTGCGAGGTCGGGGAGACCCCGATCCCGCAGATCCCGGCCGAGCTCCACCCGCACTTGGCCAAGGCCACCGCGGCCCGCTACCTGCTCCCGATCGACCGCCAAGCCGCGGCTGACCTGATCGCGGACATGCAGGCCGGCCTTGCGTCCGCGGTCGCGCTCCTCACGCCGCGTCAGATCGGGCGCCAACAGAAGATGAAAAGCACCAACTCGCTCCTGCGCCGGGGTAACAACCGCCGCCGGGGCGGGTTCTCGGACTTCACCCCGTAATGCGAGAGATCAAGGCAAAGCTGGTGGGCCTCAAGACCGGGGACGCTTTTGCGTCCACTCCGGACGGGGGTCTGCTCGTCGCCGAGAACATCGTATTCCGCGGCAAGAACCGCCCCGAGCCACGCGAGTCGCTCACAGAGGCCACCAACTCGGCTCTGAGCGGAACCACCGCTACGGCCATCCGAGGCATCGCGCTGGCGGGCACGGAGGGTCTGCTGGTGCAGGACTCCGGCAACGTGTACGGACCCGGCGGGAGCACGCTCTCCGACGACGCGGGCTCTGCCGTGGAGATGGCCAGCTCGCTTCATGGCGGAGAGGTCACCGTGCGCGGTTTCTCCTACCTGGCCACGAAAGGCCGGGCCCAGAAGCTTGCGCTCACCACCTCGACCGCCACCCTGCGCATCGGGGCACCCCCGCCTTGCGTCCCGGCGGTGTGGCCCGGGACTACGTCCAGCGTCACGGACGGATGGTTCACCGCGGCCCTGCCTTATGCGGCCTATCGCCTGGTAACCAAACGCCGGTACTCGGAGACTGGCGGGGCGGAGCCGATCGAGGTCCGAAGCGCGCCCAGCGGCCTGTTTTACGCCTACGGGGCAAACCAGACCTACCCCACGATCTACGCGTTCCTGCACGAAGCCGGCCCGTACACCTTCCGCGCCGGAGACATCATCGAGTTCTACCGCACGGCCGCTGCCGCCACCACAGCCGCGATCGTGGACGAGACCTACCTGGCGGGGTTTGTCCAGCTCTCTGCGACAAACATTACTAATGGATACGTGTCCTGGGAGGATAAGACCTTCGAGAGCGGCCTCGGCGCCGCGCTTTCCACGAACACGTCAGAGGAGGGGGTCGAGGCGGCCAACTACCTCCCCCCCAAGGCCAAACTCGTGGAGACGTTCCGCGAGAGCCTGTTCCTCGGCAACCTGAGTGTGCCGAAAAGCGTCTCGCTCGACCTGCGCCCGCTGACAAGCCGCGCTCAGGGCTCCATCGGACCCTTCCCGCGGGGCGAGAGCAACCGGGCCATGACCAACGGAGCGGCCACGTTCACGACCGCGATCGCGTCAAGCCTCCGCGTCGGCATGATCGTGGTACCGTTCGACTCGCACTATCACGGCACATCGGACGGCTTCGCGAACGCGTCCACGGTGTTCGCCCGTATCACGGGGATCAGCGGGACCACTGTGACCGTGAGCCAGGTATGGAACGGCACGACGGCCAACCACGATCTGTACTACCACCACTCGGTGCGCATCAAGTCCGCCACCAAGGACGCGTACTACCCGCTGTCTTGCTACGGGGCGGCGTACGCACTCACGTCTCTGCGTCTGCCTGCCCACTACATCCGGGGCGCATCCAGCCTCGACGGTGAGAGCGGTCACCCGGACGTGCTGGCAGACATCTCCTACTGCGCCCCTCCGAGCTCTACGAGCTACTCCCCGGGCTACGATGGGTTCGTCCTCGAGATCGAGGCCATCAATGCGGAGACCTCGGTGGAGGTGTTCGCCACGTGCGGCGATCAGCTCGATCCGGTCATCCCCCTGACCACGGCCAGCACCGGCTACTCGCTCGCGGCCGAGAGTCTCCCTGGGTACCTGTGGTGGAGCAAGCGGGCGCAGCCCGAGCACTTCCCGCCCACGAACCTGGACGCCCCCGGCGACCCGAACGCCAACATCGTGGCCATGCACGCCACGAAAGAGGCCCTGCTCGTGTTCAAGGACGACGGGCTGTACCGCGTCACGG
>Ga0213919_1000637_pt1 | contig 14711 bp, 26 predicted proteins | sample McNCre317MG_FD_161056 | JGI IMG/M metagenome (GOLD analysis project Ga0213919, IMG submission 161056) | Freshwater microbial communities from McNutts Creek, Athens, Georgia, United States - 3-17 MG | ecosystem: Environmental > Aquatic > Freshwater > Creek | place: USA: Georgia | collected... | reverse complement strand
TGATCAAGTTCCTCGACCGTATCCTCGAATGGCTCAACCTCCGTTGAGTATGATACCTACGATGCCGGGTGGAAAACCACTCCCACCAATCCCGCCAAGGTAAGCACACTAAAAAGGCAGAAAGGTATATTATACCTCTCTGCTAATTTTGGATTGATGGCGTGTACAAATATCAATTTTGAAACATTGGGAAAAAATACGTTAATCCTGTGGCTCTTCGTTTTTTCTGTAATCATTGTAGGTATGGTTTCAACAGCATCCGCCTCAACTGTTCTTACCTGTTACCCAACAGCATCTCAAATTTCCACGCTTGGTAACTCTTCGAGCACCGTTGATATTTACAACTATACGGTACTGAGGAATAGCCCGGGAAATCTTAATACAAGTTCTGGAAACAACGCCTCATCTGTTGCTCTTGCATCTACCGGGGCATGGACGGCAACAATAGGTCTGGCAATGGTCACAGATCTCTCAACCTGTGCCGGGAACAATTCTTTCATCCCTGAATCAATAATCATCTCATACTACGGAGGGAATGTGAAACTTGACCCTAGACCCGACGGGAAAATGGTAGTAGGTATTGATACCTTTACACCAAACGCAACTAATGTTATCGGAAAAGAAGAATGGAACACCCGTGGACATTCATTGATATCGGATACAAAAACAATGAATGTCACATGGTTAAGAGACGGTAGGAATAACTTTACCCTTTCTACCCTTTCGGCAGTTAGCAATACGACCCGCTCCGGGCTTCTCCTAACGACAACAATGGATATTTCAGGATCTTACAATGGAACACCTCTAACAAGTCAGAACTCTAAAGTAGATATCTGGTTCCCTGCCAAAGGAGATCCATACAAGCCATTCTATCAAGTGATAGGACATTATGCCACAACTCCTACAGGATCAACCCCAACTTACTACAATTTCACTATGATTGGTGACAGCATCACGGAAGGACTCTATACAACCCACGATGGTATCAATGGTTATGGGGGATGGGTGCTTGAATCTCAACCGGCATGGAACATCAGCAATCAGGGGATATCAGGTCAGGATATGGTCAATATTACAAATCACTACAGCCAACAGGTCGCGTTCAGACCAACGAATACAACTATGCTCGAGGAAGGTAACTCGATCAGCCACGGATACTCATTGTCAGAGAACATTGCACAAATACTAGGACTTGAAGCAATGGCAGTAGCCAATGGGACAACCCTGTATCTTAACACAGTTCCCCCACGGGGTTACGGCCCTTATGCTTACACAGCAGAGCAGAATGTGACAAGGGCACAACTTAACCAGTGGATTGTTTGTAACTTTACGCCGAATCATGGAAACCGATACTTCTTTGATCTTAATGCCAGCATCACCGATCCTGCGAATGCCAGCCAGATAAAATCAGATTATACGTATGACGGAACGCACCTTTCCGAAGCTGGATATGAGCGGTGGGGAACATCGATAAACACGGCATTTCCGAGTATAGATACAACAGCTTATTGCTTACAGTCTAACGTCACACCGACACCAACCCCGACACCAATGGTAACCCCGGCGCCAGCAATCACATGTGAGAATCAGACAGGTAATATCAGCATCTACCTTTCAAGCTCGACAATGAGCACACTTAAGTGGTCGTGGGGTGTTAACGAGACACTCACAAGCATCTCCCTTGATGGAATAACCATAAGTGATTATGAAATTGACAATACAACCCCGTGGTATACAGGTACGGAGTTCGAACCAGCAACATGGCATTCATTACGCATAAAGAATGCTACAAACTACGGACGATTAAACTGTATCACTAACAGCACACCGGTAACACCGTATGCGCCGGTAATGAACCCATCGGTAGAAAACAAGTCGCCCGTTGACAAAATCGCATCATTCTGGTGGATTCCTGTTTTTTTGGCAACAGCATGGTTTTTGAGGAGATGAAATGAAAATTATCTTTATCGCTCTCATTGCGCTTGTTCTGATGATGGCAACGCCAACATCAGCGTATAGTATAACGATGGCCAACCCGGACAGCGGATATGAAAAGGATCTCGCGGTCTACTTCCCAAATGGCACAATGCAGGGATTTTATAACACGACAAGTGTTATTACGCTTCCTGACGATGGAATGTCTTATACGTTCGCCTTAAAACCACAAAGTAACAATCTTATCGACAATCCAATGTCATGGTTGACAAATTACGCCTTCCCATTCGTCAGAAATAACTTCATAGCAATTATCCTGATCGTTGTTGCTATTGGGTATGCAGCAACGCGGAGGCACTGATGTATAAGAAAATTGCACTTGTTGCGCTTATTATGATAATAGTAGTGTCTCCAGTGTATGCACTTGGGACAAACGTTAATTCGTCGTTGGCAACACTTGGAAATAACGTAATACAAGGAGATACCATTACAATCGAAACCCCCACTGAAATATGTGGATATTATGGATATCCAATTTCCCCGGGTAAAGATAATAATATGTATAATGCACGAAACCCGACTTATCCCACAGTTGACACCGGGTTTACATGGGACTATGATGCGACATGGGTTGTGTCACCAGGAACTACAACCGTTCCCATAATTGGCACCTATCAGGTATATGCGCAAACCGCCATGTGCACCGGCCCGGATGGCGGCTCTCTATTTGCGAAAATAGAACATTTAGCATATAATTCAACCGCATATGCTCCGGTAAATGTTACTTTTAGGATCACTAATTCAACCTCGCCTCTATCAGGGGTACTCGTGGAAATTCCCGGACAGTCGATGAAACTAACAGACAGCAACGGAAACGCCACAATTCCGTTATACCCTCATGCAGACACATATTCTTATTTCGCTACAAAATTAGGATATGCAGATAAGATAGGGAGTGTTGGAACCGTTGGCATTACTGGGGGAACGATATACATTACGATGGTTCCCGGCATCAGTGGAACATCTACCGCGACCACTATTCATGCTATAGACGCAAATAGTGGTAATCACATTGTAGGGGCAGAAATAGACGGAATCTGTGTTGCTAATTACACTTGGACAAATAGATCAACAAGTGACGGAACATCTGTTATTGTGTGCCCTGATGGAGACATACTTGATGTTTATCTCTCAATGGGAGGAGTATACTCCCCGGTCTATAGTTTGGGAATTCCACAGGGGGGAGATTATTATCTGGGGATGTACCCAATTACTACAGCAGCCCCGATAGGATATGCTAATCTTTTCGTGTCGGTTAAGGATGGAGCGGATAATAGTTATCTACAATATGCCGCCGTAACATCTACCCTACCCACAGGGGAAGTAACGGGAGATAGTACCGGCAGCTCCGGTACTACAAAATTTGTGGTTCCAAATAATACCGTTATTATTATTGGTGCATCGAAATCTGGGTATACCTCAATGAGTAAATCTATCAGTTCGGGTATAGGAGCAAATGTAGCAACAACAATTACTCTACAGCGGGCAACACAACCAACGGTAACGGTGACACCAACGATGACAGATGCCGACGGGAATATTATAACCCCCGTTCCAACCTATCTGCCGTACTGCGACCCACACGGAGCAGACTATGACGAGGACATGTGCGCACAATCACAGGATAGTGCGATGATGAGCAAGTTAAGAGATGCAGGACCACAGATACTTGATCTCGCCATTTACGCCATCTTGTTAAGTCTCCTCGCAGCAATCTTCATGGCATTAAAATCAATCACGAAATGGTGAGGCCATGAAATATCTTTTTCTTTTGATGGTGACACTGTTAACAGCCTGTCCGGCGATGGCAGCCACATATGAGATCACAGCAGAGCCAATAGGAGGAGGTATTGGCTTTGGCCCTTCTCACGTAACAGACTATACCCTTGATGTTTCCAAACTCCAAAGGAATGCTATCCAGCGTATAGCCCTCGACGTTCCCACGGGCACGAGCTTAACATATATTCTTTGGTATGGCAATGGGAGCACAGTAACGGGACACATGACATATAATCCATCCCCAGGTATGTGTAGCGAAACTGCAATAACTGGGGGATTCTGTCAGTTTTCAGAAGTGGCAATCGGTAGCAGTACAGCAAGTCATTACTATGTTGGATTACAGGAGATAGGGAGGGTAGATATTGTTGGATATGGTAGGGAAACCACCACAAGCACACCGGTTAGGGGATTTCTAGTTTATGATTCCACAGCAGGAATATCCAATGTTGGACTTACGCAGTTTATCACGAGCACTCTTTCAGGAGGAAAGATAACCAGTGACGCCATAGCATTTCAGGCTGTACCAAGTGGTGTGATCTACAAGTTCCAGGTATCCAGCAACAAACCAATAACAGGAATTGCCTATTATACAAACACTAAACAGAACGTAGATGCCGCGAGCAACACAAGCCTCCTCGATATCCTTGATAGAATATGGCAAATCCTCAACCAGATCAAGGACACTGTTATAGAGGTATTTTGGTTTGGATATTACCTCTTTGAATTTATTTGGGATAACTTATTCCTCATCGTTCCAATTTATTTCGCACTCACCGGAGTTATTGCACTACAACAAGCAAAATATAACATATGGAAAGCACTCGTTGCATGGTTTCAATATCAGAGAAGTCTTATCCAGTTTATAATGTGGTTAATAGACGCCAGCATCGGGTTACTCTCTCGATTTATCAAGTAAACTTTTTTTAACACAAATTTACTTGATAATCTTTTTATCTATAAAGCACAATGTGTTATTATATGAAAACCTATTTCGCACCAATTAAAGGGAGCAATGGTAGGGGAAACAAGATCACTATCCCGAGCACAGTAAAACTCGATAAGCTCTACGAATTTTCACAGGATGAGAATGGACGAATTATCTATACTCCGGTGGTGAAAAATGAATCAACCATCACCTGAAGAAGTCGAATACCAGAGAAAACTTTTAGAAGAGTTTAGAAATATTGTGGCAGATAAGCCAAGAACTGTTTTAAAACCAATGGGTGATCGGCAGAGGGTGCATTCACAACTTGAAGATATCAGATCTGAAATGATCGAATTTTTAAGGAAGTGTCCAAATTGAACAACCCGCTTGATACTATCCGAAAATTTCAATCTCGGTTAGGGAAACCCATTCGTCCGATTATCGAAATACAGAAAGAAGGATCAATTACCTCCATTCTCACAAATACAATCCAGACCGAGAACATGATACAGGATCAATACAGAAACGAGGCGTGGCAACTTGACTCAAATTGTAAATGCACCGCTCTTTATATCGACGGTGTATTTAAGGGAATTGGATACTACGCACACGAGAAAGGCACAACTATTGATATAAAAGTAAATGTTGAAGCATACAGCGAAGAGATAGAGGAATTATTGGAGGGAGAAAAGAGAATCATCTATAAGGGAACGCTTCATGCCAATTACAAAGGTCTTTTGTCGAAACTTCTCGACGCATCACTTCTAGAAAGAGCAAGTGCACTTAAACCCTCACTCATGGAGAAACTCATCTTTTGTGGTATCGGCATCTTGATCGGTGTATTAATGGGTATGTCTTATGCCTGAAAATCAGCCGATTAAAACCAAGGTACCGGACACCTCCCCAAAGATTGACAGAGCCCTCCTCGATGCACAGGTAGCACACGAGCAGCACGTTGGTACCTATCTTAATCGGACAGAACTTTCTATTATTGATGAGGAGCAGCAGGCTGTAGAATCATTCATTGATGCCCTTGACGAAATTGGTTTCCAGCTCCCCGGGTGCAAAAAGTTTTGTTCCCGGTCCCGTGATCTCTCGTCGGGTATTCGTGGGGTCGGTCGGGTACAGGGAAAAGAAGTTGTTACAGCAGGCTCGTGGCCAATGGCAATGTTCAACAACGAGAAACCAGGATTACTTGATCGTCTTATGGGATTTATGGGGAAATCTCCGGCACAAGAGGGGTCTAAATGAGCATGAGTCCGGAAACAGATGCCGTTTTTGATGTTGTTCAGTATGAACCAGTTGATTTAGGTAATATCTCATCCTGCATTCCCCAAGAACAGTTCCTTCAATTTTGTAAGTTTGTCGTATTCAAAACCGATGCAATCAAATTAGGTCTTCTTTGCTTCTTTCTTGGTGTTGGTTTCTGGATGCTCATGGTAGAATTAGAAAAACGGTGGAAAAAGAAATGACCGTCCGTAGGGGCATGGCCGATTATCGGCAGGCGGGTGCAGGAGGTATCCTTTTTATGGGCTTACTTGATGCCCAGGGAAAAGAGATGACATACGAACAAAGGAAAATCCTTTATCGTGCAATGTTTGATAATGCCTCTGTCAAAGTCGAAATGGCAGAACTTACTTTATCAAAGGATAAAGAGAACTACAAAAAAATAAAAGATGCACTTAAAGAACTTGAAGAGTGGCTTGATCAAGCAGATAAAGACTACCTTGCATCATATGAGGGACACCAGACACACGACGAGGCGGAAAACAAATACACTACGCTGTTGGGTATGATCCTAAAAAATATTTGGATTATCGCCATTCGTGGAAAGCTTATTGAATCCGTCACAGTTACCCAGGATGAGGTATAATGGGATACAAACTAAATCCACATTGGTTTAACTCCCTTCTTCCAAAAATGCAAAAGTTTGCCCTAGAATCAAGGGGTGCACACTTCTTACATAAATTCCTCTGGAAGAAAGGATCACATCTTTTTATCATAGGAATGACAGAATCAGGAAAAACCCAAAAACTTTACTTTATCGTTATGTGGATGCAGACCACAAAGGAAAGTATTGTTTGGTTAGATAGTGGAAAGAATGGTGAAATACTCCCGCTACTCTCATTAATCCCAGAGTCCTATAAGGAACACGGACTTGGCAAATTTGAACAAAAACCGGTACGTATCATCTGCCCTAAGGGTTGTGACGTCGTAATCAAAGAGTGGAGCAAGGAAGAAAACAAATACGTAAAGATCTTGAATCACCCGGAGGTCGTAACTGTTCCAGATGCAGGATCAGCATGGTGGGCAGCTTCACGTGATCGTATCAATGTGTTCTCTTTCCGCAGATTCTTTGAAAATAAACAAGATCGTCTAAACTGGATGGCTGATTTATTCACCACACTGTCAGCATGGACAAGCGACAACAGAATGCCAAAGATTCTTCCAATGTCTGTTATAGGTGATGAGGCACACTGGTTTATTGCAGGCGAAAAACTCACAAGTGATCAGGAGCGGGCAAAATTATCTGAGCTTATTACAGAACTCTCATTAGAGGATAGGGCGTATGGGATCCGGCTTATCCTTACAGCCCAGGGATTCAAGAACCTACCAACTGGGTCTAGGGAAAACCTTATCAATAATCTTCTCTGCCGAGGTGCCAAAGTCGATGCATCAGAGAATAACACACTCTCTATCTATAATTCAAAGACTTCATACTTTGAACCAAAAGAAGGTCTCTTCGTTTATGGTTCGGGATTCACCTATCCCAAAGATTATCCTTGGCCATTCCCACTCTACAAAAAACCCCGATATATCATTGACTATATTGGCAAATTTGATGTACCAAAGCCAGAACAAATCATAGAAGAAGAAATTGAACAGGAAGTAATGCCCGATTTGAGTAAGTACAATTCACTCTGCCAAGACCTAACAGGATTTGAACCAGAAAAACAGCATTCGAGATATGAGGTAATACCAGATGATTGAACGTACAGAAGGAAAGGATATTCTAGAGTCGGTTATTGTCGGAGGCGCGATAATTGCCATTATTACCTATATTCTTTTTACAATGGGGGTGATCACTCTTGATTCCCCAAAAGAAGTAGCCGTCGAAAACCAATCCTTTGTTAATGTCACAGAGATTGAACAAATCTCGATAATTGCGTCCCAAACACCCACACCAATACCAGAAGCAATACCAACAATAGAACAGAAGTATGTAGATCCTTTTGAACCCGGCCAAAGATGGGTTGGGCAATGGTATAACTGGTATCGTTCTGATGTGCAGGGACTAAAGGATATGCAAATCGGCGTAGTTGCATACCGGTACAAATTCATGGATAAATATACATGGTGGAGTCCGAGCACTGGCAACTACTTTACAGCAATCCCGGCACCAGGTATGCGGTATTGTGTTGTGTGGGTTCACGAGGAGATGATAGGGGTAAACATTACCAACGACCCATCGTTTTGGGCCTTTGATGATCATGCCTTTGCTATTCAAGTAAAAGACAAGATTTACAAAAGCCAGATTAACGAAACATATAATCCAGTAGTAACCATAAAAGAACTCAATCAGTATACCGATTACTACCAAACCGTGACAGCTCCACCGTTTGGTTATTACATTAGATATACCGGCCACAATCCGGAGACTGGGGGATTTGCGGCGGAAAAAATCGGAGTCTTGCGGATGGGTAAAGGAAATGCACACGATGGATTCATTCTCTATGAAATACCTAAAGATTCACAACCAAAGGACATAATGTTCGTGGGAGAATTTGGAACATTCGGAAGTGCACAATGGCGATTTTCAGAATTATAAAGGATTACCTCCCTCCATTTATTTTAGTCGTTGGCATGGCCACATTTTTAGGCGCGATATCGTTCCACTATTGCCCGTGGCTCATGCCACTTTACTAAATAAACGATATTATTAAATATTTTAACAATATATAATGTATATGCTCACAAAAGAGCAAAGAGGAAAGATGGATGAAGAGAAATACAACCTTCAGGTTACAGGGGAACAATACCGAATCTTAACGCATATCGCGAAGATAAACGGTTTTGTTTATCCAAAAGGCACGGCCCATCAAGGGAAGATGAACACCCAAGAGACAATTGGGTATCTCTTACAGAATTTTCAGGAGAAAATATCATGGGTAGCAATCCAGTAATGTTAAGCACACTCATAAAGCCACAGGAAAAAGCTGTTGATGAACCAGATCGATATCCGCTTCAGGCAGGGATCAGATTTGTTATCACTGATTTCGTTTTCGTCGATAGTCGAAAATATGGTCCAGCATCGATAGCAAAGATCAATGGGTATGATATCATTACCAGACAGAACCTAAAATACCGCACCACGGCAAAGAAAGTAATTGACATTCTAAAAGCGCTTGAACTTGCAGCGGGAAAAACCGATGATGGAAAACTAAAGCAGGAAGTAAAAGTTCTTGTTTCTTCCTACAAGAGCGACAAGGGGACAGGCATGGAGCTCGTTGATCCCGCATGACACCAGATGAAGAATTAGAGAAAATCAAGCGAGAAATGAAAAGATCAAAAAGGGATTATCAATGTATCCTAATTGGGGCGCTTCTTACGCTTGCGATGGTTGGATTAACATATCTTTCAAAGGTATGACACAGTACGTATGCACACGATGCAAGACAGGTAAAGCGTGCACTTTTGATAAGCAAGGGGATCACCTCCCTCTCATTTGTCATTTCGATAGTGAAGGAAGAGTAATTCAACCAATATGGCACGAGGTTCCAGAAAAAAAAGGAATTGTCGGATTCCCGGACTATATCGCACGTCGCCCACAGTTCACACCACCAATTTAAAACAACCTATTTTTAGTTAACACAACTTTAATTTTTAAAAACCTATATGAGCAGAGCGGAACAAACAAAACAGTTTGCTGGAGTTGATCGGATGGAAAAAGAACCAGGATGCCCTGCAAGGCATCCAGAGCAAAGAGAGTCCCGCGATGGACAAATATCATATAGCATCTTTTGGTTTATAAGTGTATGCTCTTTTGAGGTGAGAACATCGCCTCCATAAACCAACCGACAGTTTATATTTCGGTTCCCCCGACAATCATAGAACCTCTGCCGAAGCAGAGGGGTTTATCCCCCTCTGTAAGGCCACATCGCAAGGGCACAGCGCAGCGTAAAGAAACCCCGGAGGGGTCAACCGACTCGTCTAGGCAAGATAAGAGCATAACATACACACAACCAAGTGAGTTAGCCAAGGATGCACTTCTTAATCTACTCTCTCAACGGACAACCGATCCCCGCCATAAGAACGACCAGGTATGCGCAGACTTTGTGAAATATCTCGATCAATGTGAACAAAAAGGATTTATGATAAAGGGATACGACACGAAGAAAGGAAAAACAATCAATCTTCCAATGTCATACAACAATCGTTGGGGGCCGGTACGAAGAAGGGAATTATCAGAGAAATTGGATAGATTGGACTTTTGGTTCAATGCTAACAGTGAAAAAGATGTAACAATGATAACACTCACAGCATATCATCCAGACACAGTAAATGTACAAGATGCATGGCATCATCTCAATATATCCAGGGTGAAACTTCTTAAACTCATCAAAAAATACTGCGGGGCACCGGACTATTTTTGGGTAGTTGAACCACACCCGGATAAGGATGCAGGATACGCACATTACCATTTAGCAGTTTTCTCCGATGTATCAAACAACGTTAAGGACTCGCAAGGCAGAGGGATGGAAGATAAATTGCGTGATCTCTGGTCAAGAAAATATGAAACGGGATCACATACTTATGGCCTCGATTTCAGCAAGAACAAAGAGGAAATAAAGAGCCTCAAAAACTACCTCATAAAATACCTCAGACCCGGATTCCTTTTAGATAGTTGGTCAGTTGGCACACTCATTTTTAATGCTCATTTATGGGATAACAAATTTCGTTTATATGGAGCATCGAAATCAATCAGCCATATGATGAGTCTAAAGGACGACCACGATACTGATATAGTCTGGTTAGAAACATGTCTGAAAACAATCGAATTAACACCAGAGAATGAAGAAGTTGAAATTGATAAGGTGATCTGGTATCGTCAATACATCCAGGATTGGATAGATAGCGATTTTTGGCTTGATTCAAAAGGGATTTTACGTGTCACAGATCCACCGGCCATTTACTTCTACGATTGGGGGAGAAAACCAAAGCCAAACGAAATAAAACAAGAACCAACACCGGGTCTCACCCTACGTCAACGCCTCAAATTAGAACGCGATGGATATCTATAAATATATGCATAACATACAATAGAATATGCACAAAAAGGTATACAAAGTGTATAGAAACGAGAAACTAGGAAACCGTATCGCAATTCCAAGTTATGTTGAAGCAGCAGATGGATACGTTATCGAAAAGAAAGACGACGGCACACTCATTTACAAGCCGGTGAACCTATGATACAAGATTCTTCTTTTGACGATGTTGTTGTATCTTGGCGCATCTCCTTTGTTGCTTTTATTGTTGGATTTATTTTTGGACTTTTTCTTATGGGGTTTTTTTTATGATCGAGCACGAGCGCCACGAATATACATCTTTGGAAATTGGTATCCAATTTCGTGAAGTAGCAAAAACAAAAGTTATTCATGCTTTTGATGTTGTTCAGGGAGAAGTATCAAAAAAAGCGATTTGTGGATTTGAACCAAAAACAGCAATGACATTTCCACTATCTCTCGATGATGTTGAATTATCGGTATGCAAAGCGTGTCTCAAGAGGAAATCATCATGAATGCAGATGAAGAGGAACAGAAATTCCTTGAAGCCTGTAGAAAACTCCTTACTGAAGAAGGATTTCATACTATCCATCCACTTAATGACGACCGATTACCCCGGGCGCAGCCATGCCAGGGAACACACCGGTTAGAGTACAACCCACTCACCAAGGAATACACACCGGTACCAATCGTGCCACAGCACGAGCGAGGAGCGTGAGCAGCGATGACGATTACGACACTTGAACAAATCGAGCGATCCCGAAAATCAAGGGGGTTGCGGGAACTAACTCCAAAATTAACAACCAGTGCCAGGAAGCGCGGCTGGAAGGAATGGTCGGACCGTACGAGCAGGAATGTAGGAGGGAACCGGGTGTTCGTGATACCGGAGGGAGTGAGAAAGTGGTGATTTCATATTCCGAGCTTCAACAGATGCGCAGTCTTCCCACCCACCTCAAACTCAGAAAAACCGAACGACGTATTCAAGAATGGAGCGATGCTAACAATGGCGATGTATCTGTTTCGTTTAGTGGGGGATTGGATTCGACATTGGTTGCTTATATTGTCAGAAATGTTCTCGGGGATAATATTCCGCTTGTTTTCAGTAATACCGGGGTCGAATACCAATCAATCGTAGACTTTGTCAAAACGCACGACAATGTAGAGATTGTTCGACCAGAACACTCGTTCAAATGGGTTCTGGATAACTATGGATATCCAGTGGTTTCGAAGCGAGTATCCCGATTTATAGAGGACTGTCAAAGAAATAAGTATTCTGGTGCGAATAATCACGATACGGTAAATCTTCGAATGACTGGCCTCAATCGAAATGGCCAGTATTGCCCTTCTATGAAAATACCGGAGAAATGGAAGTACCTTATTGACGCACCATTCAAAATATCAGATCGGTGTTGTGAAGTCATAAAAAAGAACCCTCTAGATAAATATGCCAAGGAATCCGGGTTGTCCATAATAACCGGAGAAATCGCAGAAGAAAGCAAGATGCGAGAGAAAACGTACCTTAAAACCGGATGTAATAACTTCGGACCTAAAAAGAAGTCGATGCCACTTGGGTTCTGGACACACCAAGATGTTCTTTCATGTATCGTTGCGTTTGACATTCCATATTGTAAAATATACGGGGATATCATTTACAATCCAACAACAAAATTGCTTGAAACCACAGGGGAGCAGAGAACCGGTTGCAAGTACTGCGGGTTCGGGTGCCACATGGAAAAACAACCCAATCGCTATCAGCGCATGGCCAAAATAGAACCCGATTCCTACGACATCTGCATCAACAAATTTGGGTTTGGAAAGGTGCTCGATCACATGTACATTCTATACTAAATCCAACAACTTTATATTCTTATACGTATCATATTAAACTAGGGTCTTACAATGCCCGAACTTCTGAAACTCAAATGCAAGCGGTGCACCCACGAGTGGACTCCTACCAAGGAGAAACCATCCTGCTGCCCTCGCTGCAAGTCGTATGATTGGGACAAAGATCCCGAGGTAAAGAAATGACCGCTACCCAAACCACCGATGACGAGCGCACCTATGAAGCAATCGTCAAAGTCCATCTCCCCGGTTACCAGAAACCAACCGAGGTAAAGATGGTTGTAAAGGCGCACGGACTCCCGCAGGCAACCGAGGCCATCATTGCCGCGTGGTACAAGGCAACCGAACCTAAGGACATCTCGATCCGCGAGATCAAGACCACGGTGTCCGGGAAGATTCAGGAGGCATCTTAGATGCCCGACTGGCAGAACCGAGGAGGTCACACGCAGGCAAGCATTCAACTGGAACCCATGGACCTTAACAAGGAACACATATTCCAGCTCGTAAGCATCGACTTCCAAGATGGCGTTACTGAAACGTACGAAGGAAAAACCCAGACTGTAAACAAATGCAAGATGGTCTGGAAGGAGGCGGACAAGGAAAAGGACTTTCATCGGATATGGTTCACAGCCAACGAATTCTATTCAGAAAAATCAAACCTGATGAAATTCCTTGTAGCAGCCAGCGGGAAGCCATTCGTTCCAGCCGCGATTACTCACGCGGGGTTATAAGGGGTTTCCGGATGGGATTCTTCCCCACCCCCTTACCATATTGTCCGACAAATTGCGAACCGTGTGACGATTCGTGTAGGAGAAAACATTGCCCCAACAAAACCCCCTGTTGTGAGGAAACGCCATGACTGAATTTAAGCATTACACAATTGCTGATGAGGACATGCCAGAGAAATGCCCAGAATCCTGTATTTATAAGCGATTTTCAAAGAATATGGAGAACTCTGCAAAGCACGATGCCGTCATAGCCACAGCCGCCCGCGAGCAAGAACGCAAGGACACAATTTTTGAATTGTTAAAACATTTCAAATTTGCATGTCCTAGCGATCCGGTTAATCCGATTTGTGGAATGTGTGGAGCGAACAAATATTGCGTAGAACTCCGCAACCAGGAGAAACCGCGATGACTGCACAAAATCCACTGCACGAGCAAGGTAAAGTTTCATCATGAATCCCTTCAACCAAGACATGACACACCAATAATAACAATACACTTTTTATGAAACCACAATGCGCCACATGTAAAAATGAATCGCTCTTTCTTGAAGCACTAAAATTTGCTTCTTTTAAACCCTATTACTAATATAGAGAGTTGTGGTCATGTAGGTAATAGTGTTTCGCGTGCAGAAATGTATTGATATGTTCAAAGATTACAAAGAGCCTTAAGCCTAAAAAACGTTTAATAGTTCGTTCTAAAAAGCGCGCACAATTCCCACATCTTAAACGTTGTGCGTATTTCTCAAAAGTTCTTACGTCGAGAAAATCAAAAACATTTAAATACAATAACTATAAAGTGGTATCCATGGAAACCGCAGTTGTTCCCTCAAGCAGGTTTGACAACCTGAAGTCACGTATCGCAATGAAGGCTACTGTTCTGGCAGCAAGTGCAGGGGCGGGCTCTATTATGCTTATGCCGTATGCATCAGCAGCGATCAACTTCACGCCCATTCAGGAGCTGCTTGAAGCAGTCGTGGATCTCATTCCGACCTTCCTCGATTTGGTTGTGGCCATGGCCCCTCTGCTTGTCACAATTTCCATTATTGGATTTGTGATCAAGTTCCTCGACCGTATCCTCGAATGGCTCAACCTCCGTTGAGTATGATACCTACGATGCCGGGTGGAAAACCACTCCCACCAATCCCGCCAAGGTAAGCAC
>Ga0213919_1000634_pt1 | contig 14766 bp, 10 predicted proteins | sample McNCre317MG_FD_161056 | JGI IMG/M metagenome (GOLD analysis project Ga0213919, IMG submission 161056) | Freshwater microbial communities from McNutts Creek, Athens, Georgia, United States - 3-17 MG | ecosystem: Environmental > Aquatic > Freshwater > Creek | place: USA: Georgia | collected... | reverse complement strand
TCTGGATGTACTGCCCGGCGTTGGTGAGCTGGTTGCCGGCGCCGCGGAATGCGTTCGCCGCCACGTCTGAGCCCCAGCTGCCCGCGGCCTGCCGGAACGCATTGCGCGTGCCGCTGAACATCGCGCCGCCCAAACCCGTGCCGAGCGCCATCGCGCCGCCCGTGTCGTCGCTGTCGGTGAACTGCGAGCCGATGTAGCCCGCGCCCGCGCCCACCGCGCTACCCAACAGCGCGGTGCCCACGTCGCCAGCGGTGATCTCGGCGCCGGCCTTGTTGCGCGTCAGCTCCTCGAGCGTGGCCGCCTTCGACATGCGGTCGCTCAGGTTGCGCCACTCGGTCCGCATCTGCGGCGAGGCGCCGCCCGACATGACGCCTTCCAGCTCCTCTTTTCCGATCCGCCCGGCGCGCGCCGCCGCCCACTCGCTCGCCTTGTCGCCGATGGTCGATCCACCGCCGGTGTGCCCGGCCGCTTGCAAGCCAGCTTTCGCGCGCACCAGCGCGTCGAGTCCGCCGGGCTGCGCTGCCGAAAGGCGGTCCGCGATCCGTTGGAGCGCGGCCGCCCTCTGCTCGTCCACGTCGGCCAGCGCCGAGCCCCGCAGGGCGGCGGCCTCCTGCGCCGCCCGGCTGGCCATCTGCTGCTGCGCGCCTGGCACGAGGCTCTGCACTGCCGGGTCCGCGCCGGCCGCGCCGTACAGCGCCCGGAGGTCTCCGCGCAGCGTGCCGGCCGCGGGTGCGGCCTCATCGCCCAGCATCTTGCCCAGCTCCTCGGCATACCCGCGCGAGCTGCGGCCGTACCAGCGAGGCGGTACGAGCTCCTCCAGGTTGCGCCCGAGCTGATCGGCGGCGTCGAGCCCGTGCGCCTCCATGAGCGGCCGTGCCTCGCGCGCGCCCACGCCGGCCACCACGTTGCGCGCCTTGTCGGCCAGCCAGTGAGCGCCCCGGCCAGCTGCCTGCACGCCCTCGCCGATTGCCTGCCCGGCGCCGCCCGTGAGCAGGCCCAGCGCGCCGCCCCAGCCCATGCCGCCAAGCTCCGAGCGGCCCTCATCATGCGCCGCCTGCGCGCCGCCAGCGGCGCCCATTACGCCGTTGGCGAGCGCAGCGCGCCCGATGTTGGCCAGCGCCTTCGCGCCCTGCACAGGTGCCGCCAGCTTGTTCGCGGGCGAGAACACCGCTGCGCCCGTCGAGCCGATCGCCGTGGAGTAAGGCGACTGCTCGTTCATCTGGCGCTGCGAGGGGCCGCCGATCGCCTCCAGCGCGCGCCCGCTGAGCCCAAACGTGGCCGTGTTGAGCGCCGCCGCTGTGCCGTTGCTCGCGTCCGTGTACGCGTCTGCCAGGCGCCGCCAGATGCCCGGCTCCTCCTGCTCCGGAGCCGGGGCGGGCGCTTCGAGCGCCGCCGCGATGTCCGTATCCTCGTCTGGCGTGTCGAGCGCCGCGCGGATGTCGGGATCGTCGCCTTCTTCGAGCTGCTGTCGGTTCCGGGGTGCCATCAGAACGATCCCCACCCCGGCTTGGCCATCAGGCGCCGGTATTCGTCGTCGGAGAGCGGGTAGACCACGCGCGCGCCGTTCGGCTTGATCACGTTGCGCGGCTTCTTGGCGTCGCCCTGCGTCGCGTCCGCTGGCAACGGCGGCGCCTTGCCCGTGGTCGTAGGCAGCGTGTCACCCGCGGGCGGCGGTTGCTCTGCCGCTGCGGGCGGCGGCGTGGGCTTCGCTCCCGACGCCATGCGCAGCCCACGCACGGACAGGCCCGCGTTGATGGCGTCGCGCAGCGCCTTGCGTGAGCCGCCGAGCGCGGCGAGCGTCGGATCGTAGTCCTCCTTGCCCACCGTCAGCGCCGCCGCGCGCGCCGTGTTGCCGATGATGTCGTCGCTGAACTCGAGCCCTGGCAGGTCCTTCACGTGCCGGATGAACTCTGTCGGCGACACCACGCCCTGATCGGCCAGCTTGCTCTTGGCGCCGACCACGTTCGCGCGGAGCTGGTTGTACTCGGCCTTGTCTGCCGAGCGCAGCGACTCCACCCCCGCCGCCTTGCGGATCTCCTCCATGCGCCCGAGGGAGCGCTCGGCGTCGAACAGCACGGCGAGATCCTTCTCGAGCCCGCGCCGCGTCACCACGTCGCCCAGCGTGCGCCGCGCCACGGGATCGTCGGCAACCTCGGTGCCTGGGATGACCAGCAGCTTATCGGGCTCGGCGCCCGCGATCGGCGCGGCTGGGCCGTCACCCGTGGAACGGCTGGCGCGCGGCGCCTTGGGCAGAGCCGGAGGCGCGGTGAAGTCGCCCACGCGCTCCACTTCCTCCGGTGACGGCTGGTCGAGCTGCGCCGAGCGGGGAGGCGCCTCGAAGCTGCCCACTTGCGCGGCCTCGGCGTGCGCAGCGCGCACCTCCTCGGGATCGGGCGGCGGCTGTCCGGTGAGCACACGCTGCGCCTCAGCCCACGGCCCAGCCGTGCCGTTCGCGCGGCCCATCCTCGCTTCGAGTGCTCGCTCTTGCAGCGCCAGCTCGCGGTTGCGCGCGTCGAGGTTGCCGCGGCGGATCGCAAGCTCGCCGTCTGTGCCCTGACGCTTGTACCAGTCCTGCAGCTCGGCGCGGCGGTTCGCCGCGTCCGATGCGATCACGCCGCCCGGATCGCGCGAGGCGATGGCCGCGAGCGCGGTCGCCCACGACATGCCGTTCGGCCGCGTCGGCATCGGATCTTCGCGGCGCGGCTGCGCGCCGAGCAGCTGCGCCGCCTTCTGCCACGATCCCTGCGATTCGCCGCCGCCGGGCTCCTCCTTCGGGAGCGCCTGCGTTGCGAGCCAGTAGTCGAGATCTTCGTCGGGGGTTGGCATCACAGGATCTTTCCGAGCTTGGCGAAGTTGAAGAACGAGTTGACCATCCGGTCCTTGTTCGCCTGCTTCTCCTCGCGCTTCGCCTGCGCCTCGGCAGCGTCGCGAGCTTGCTGTGCGCGCACGTCCTCTTGCGCTTCGCTCAGGCCCTGCATACGCACAGCGTTGGAGCTGGCCATGTTGCCCTGGCGAATGCCCTCGGTGCCGAGCGCGAACTGCGCGCTTTGCGCGAGGCCCGCGCGGTTGTCGCGCGTCGCGTCCATGCCGAGCGCGCTTTGCTGCCCAACGCCCGTCATGTAGTCGCGGTTTGCGGTCATGCCGGCTTGCGTCTGCGTGGCGTAGCGGTCCCACTGGTTGTTGAGCGTGGTGTTTCCCGCTTCCCAGCCCGTGGTCGCGTTGCGCGCGAGCCCTTCGCTAGCGCGCATGCCAGCGTTCGCGAGGTCGGTGCCGCGGCCCCATGCCTGCGCCTGCTGGTCGGCGGCGTAGCTGTCCTGGAAGCGCTGTTGCTGCAGCGACTGCGACTTGTTGAACGTCCTCAACGCGTCGTCGGCCGTGCGCATGCTCGTGGCCATGTCGCCCTGCATGCCCGCCGCCGTCAGCATGCGGTTGGCGTTTCCGGTGCGCATCGCATCGTCAGCGCTTCGCATGTTCGAGACCATCTGACCCTGGCTGTTCAGGCCCGCAAAGCGCATGGACTGGTTCTGGCCGCGGATGGCGTCATCCTGCGAGCGCATCGTGTTCGCCTGCACGCCCTGGCCCTGCAGGCCCTGGAACCGGGCTTGCTGGTTGTTCACGCGCAGGTTGTCGTCGGCCGAGCGCATGGCGGTCGCCATCTGGCCCTCGCCCTGCAGACCGCTGAACCGCTGCATGTTGTTCTGCACGGCCATGCGATCGGCGGCGCTGCGCGTGGCGAAGTCGCGCCCGAAGCTCTGGTCTGCGATCGTGCTTGACAGGTTGGCGTAGTTGCCGAGGTTCTTGTCTGCGCGGTCGATGGCCTTCGCGTTCGCGCCGAGGTCGCCCAGCTGCCGCATGTTCGCGGCCTCCTGGCTCGAGCTGTTCAGGTTCGAGAGCGCCATCGTGCTGCCGCTCATGCCCTGGCGCTGCAGCTCGCGCATGTTGGCGTCACGCACGCCGCGCATGGTCTGCTCTTGCTGCAAGCGGTTCTGCAGGTACAGGAAGCGTTCTGCGTCGGTGAGCTTCGGATCGCTCCGCTCTTTGAACTGCGACAGCGCATCCTTCTGCGCCGCGAGCGAGTCAGCGTCCGCGGTCGCGAGCGCAGCGTCGCTCGACAGGTCGTATTGGCCGCTGGACCAGTCGCCGTACGAGTCGAGCACGTTCTGCTGCTGGCCCACGAGCGCGGCGTCGCTGCTCACGTCATTCGCGCCGGATGCCCAGTCGCCGTACGCGCCGAACACGCCCTGCTGCATGCCCACGAGGCCGGGGTCAGAGCTGATGTCGTTCGCGCCCGATGCCCACCCGCCGAACTGGTTCGCGACGCCTTGCTGCTGGCCCACGAGTCCCGCATCGCTGCTGATGTTGTTCGCGCCGCTCGCCCAGTTGCCGAAGTTGTTGTAGGCGCCCATCTGCATACCGACGTATGCAGGGTCGCTCGTCACGTCAGCGCCGTAGCCGCCCGCGGTGAGCGTGCGCATCTGACCGGCGAGCCCTTGCAGCTGCGAGAGGCTGCCGGTCGCGAGGTTGTTCGCCTGGCCCAGCTGGCCCCAGTAGTTGCCGAGCAGCTGGTTTCCGCTCGCGTCGATGTTCTGACGCGATTGGTCCATGCCCGCGAGCATGCCCGCGTTGCTCTGCGTAGCGCTGTTGAGCGCGGTGCCGTAGTTGCCGAGGATCGCATTGCGCGTCGCGGCGTCTTGCTGCAGCCCGGTGTTGAGCGCCGTCTGATAGGGGGTGACGTTCGCATCGAGCGAGGCGTTTCCCTGCTGCTGAAAGTAGTCGGCCCACTGGTTGTAGATGTCCTGCGTCGTGGGCTCTGCGGGGTTCAGCTGCGCGCCGACCTTGCTCCCCACATTCGACCAGCTGCTGGGAGCGTTGGGGTAGTAGCTCTGCGGGTAGTTCGCCTGCGGGTTGCCCGCAACCTGCACGCCCGCGGAGTTCACCAGCGGCGTCTGCGACCACCCGTTGCGGCTGAACGCTTCGGGCGCAAGCTGATCGCTCTGCGTGCCGTTGCTGTTCCGGTAGTACGGATCATTCGGGTCGAGGGTCGGATCGTAGAGGTTGCTGTTCGTCGGCATGATCAGGCCAGCCCGAAGTACAGGAAGGTGATGAGGTAGGTCTTGCCGTCGTTCGGCTGCATGCCGTCGATGCTGCGGACCTCGATGTAGTCAGCGCCCGCGACTGGCTTCCATTCCACCGCGCTGCCCGCGAGGATCGGCGCTGCGTAGTCGCGCACGTTCTGGATGCGCGCGGCGATGATGGCGAGCGGCTGCCACTCCGGAGCCCAGATGCGCAGCGGCTCCGTGTACTGCGTGATCAGCTTGTCGGCCGCCCACATGAACGCGCCGCCCTGGCCGTCGCTGATGGTGTCCGTGATCGCCTGGATCGCGTCGGTCACCTGCTGCGCCCAGTCCGTGATCGCAGTGACGATCGGACCGAGCGGCCCCAGCGGGTTGTTCGGGTCACCGAAGCCCGTGCTCGTGCCGCCGGGGCCGAGCGCGCCGTGAGTGATCGGGTTGGTGCCGGGGTTGTATGGGCCGCCGCCGTTCGAGCCGAGCCCGCCCTGCTGGCCCATCGGAACGCCTCCGATCGTGCCCGGGTCGCCGAGCCCAGGCATGCCGCCGACGACTGCCGTGTTTCGCGGCAGCGTGCCCAGGCCGATCGTGCTCCACGGCACCGCGGCCCCGGAGCGCATGGGGGTCGAGGCCGGGATCGCGCGCCTGGTCGCCATCGGCATCACCCGAGGCCGGAACGGCTGCGCCGCCGCCTGCAGCTTCATGACCGCCGCCGCGATCCGCGCCGGGCGGTCGCCCGCGTTCAGGACACCACGCTTCGGACAGCTGGCCATCAGCGACGCCTCCGGATGCTTGCGATCGGGGCCGCGCTCACGCCGAGCCCGCAGAACGTGACTTTCGTGGTGCCCGCCGCCACCGAGTAGCCGAGGCTGATCGAGTAGCTGACGGCTGGCGCGTTGCGCGGGATCTCCTGCGAGACCATCGCGAGCGCGAACGTGCTCGGTGTGCCCTGCACGCCGCTCGGTACGCCCGGCTGCACGTGCGTGGGCGTGGTGGCGCCGCGCGGCATCGTGAGCGTGCGCGTGAGGCCGGTCATCTCGTTGACCAGCAGCGTCACCGCCACGCCCTCAGCGCCGCCGCCGAACAGCCACTCTGCCTCCTGCCAGCGCTTCGCGTTCAAGGGGTCGCCCTGGAACAGCGGTTGGAAGCGCACGAGCGACGCCTGATAGTTCGTGGTGCTCTTGCGCAGGATCTCGAGCGCCGTTCCGTTCGCGCGCGCGAATGTGAGCCCGTGCTGCAGCGAACTGGACGCGCACAGCACGCTCGAGGCGATCGTGACCGTGGTCCACTTGTTCCACCTGGTCGAGTACACGTAGGCCGTTCCCGTGCTCGGGTCGGGCAGGAAGTACACGTCGCCGCTGCCCTCCTCGGCAATCACGCGCGCGTTGCTCGAGGCGTTCCAGGGCGTGCCGCCGATCGTGCCCAGCGCGCTCGTGCTCAGCTCCTGCACCTGCCCGCCCGAGGTGACGATCACGGCGCCCACGTTCGTGAGCGCGTACACGTCGTCGGCGAGCCTGCAGAGCGCCTTTGGCCCGGTGAGGCTGACCGAGCTGTCGATCTGGTCTTGGCTCCAGTCAAAGCCCGCGCTCGAGCTGCCGCCCGTGCCCGCGAGCCGGTGAATGCCCTGCGAGCTGAACATGACCATGCAGATCGAGGTCGCGCACGCCGCGTAGACCGTGCCCGTGCCCACGATGCCGTATTGCGTCAGGGCCTCGGGCTGCCCGTTCTCGGTCCAGCCCATGCCGCTTGCGCGGTGCGGGCGCTCTACGTCCTCAGCGGTCGCCGTGATCTCGGGCAGCGGCGGCAGGTAGTTGGCGCCGTGCGTCGCGCGCAGCGTCATGTCGCCGCGGCCCGCCCAGTCGTAGCGCGGGGCGAAGCCCGTAGCCGGCGTCGTGGACGTGCCCGGCGTGTCCGGGTTCACGCGCGCGAGGTCGTCGAAGTTGGCGCCATAGATGAACGCGAACGCGTTGGCGTTCTCCAGGCTCCACTTCGTGCCGGAGATCTCGATCACGTCGTTCGTCTCGAGGGCGCCCGCCCCGCTGAATCCGGCGTTCGCGCTCAGCGTCAGCGTGGTCGTGCCCACCGCGGTCACGGTGCGCTTGGAGAAGTCGGGCATGGAGACCTCGAGCCCAACCACCATGCCGATCATGTCCGCGGCGCTGATGCCAGTCAGCGTCGGGCTGCCGCTCGAATAGGTGCACGTGACCTTGCGCGTGCCGATGCCGTAGCGCCGGCTGTACTCGTCGGTCAGCTCGCCCACGCCGGCGCCCGCGCGCGCGACCCGCGCAACGGGCTCGGTCACGTCGAAGTAGAAGCTGTAGTTTCGATACGTCGCCATCGCGCGGCAGATCGGAGGGGGGCGCTTCTGCGCGCTCGCTCCGATGGCGCCCGCGTTCGTGTAGAGGCTCTCGCCCAGGTTCTGGTCGCCCGTGGCCTCGGTCCAGTCGTAGCCGCCCGACGTGGGGATCTCGAACGTGCTGCTGAGGTAGTAGTCGCTGCCCGTGCTCGTGCCGGGGTCGTAGTCGGCCGGCGTCGCGCCCGGCTTCGGGCTCGTGCTCTGGATCGTGCGGTACATCTCGATCGTGTCGCCCACCTGCATGGCGGGATCGCCTGATCGGTTGAGTGCGTGATAGCCGATGTTCAGCGCCGAGCCGCTGGCGCGCACCTGGACGGCAGCGGACGGCGGCGACGCTACCTCGTAGCAGTCGGGGAAGTGCCGCGTGAGCACGGCCACGACGTGCGCGTGATTGCCATCCTTGATGGCCGAGGCCCCGCTGCTGGTGTCCGTGGAGATGTAGAACGCGGGAGGCGCGATGCCCGCGAGCCGGGGCGCGCGCTCCTGGTCGGTCGTGGGGTCGAGGTAATCGAACACCATGACGCCCGTGGTCGAGGTCACGAACACGCGATCACGCGTGATCATCCAGTCCACGCGGCCGTCGATCGCGAAGTCCACGTCGCCGTCGTAGGCGTTGCTGGCGGCCACGACCGGGCTCGGGGTGCCGTCGCTCGACACCCAGCAGTAGCGCCAGCCAGCCGTGGTCTGCACGAGCACGAGGGTCTTGCCCGTGGTCCGGATGACCTCGGCCGCGAGCACGGGGTCGCCGCACTCGATCGTCACGTACGCCTCGAACGCGGGTGCGCTCTCCACCGAGCCCGGGGCGTTCGCGAGCACGCCGTGCGCCACCGCGCACGCACCGTCAGCGTACTGGCCCAGCTGGTTCGGCCGCGTGATGAGCCCCAGCGGCTCCAGGATGGCGCTCTTGCTCGGCACCTATCTCCACCCGTGCTGGAGCGGCATGTGGGTTGTGGCACGCGTCCGGGGCGTCAGGGATGCCGCCAGCCGCTGTGCAGCAGCCGAGGTAGCGCCCTGCAGCTCGGTGCTGCGATCGTACATGTCGCGCCGCACGCAGATCGGGATCGCAGCCGCGGCGCCGAGAACCGTGTGATAGCTCTCCGGCAGCTGCGGCCAGTCGGTCTGGCCGGCGACTCGCACGTAGTCGCCCACCTCGATGCGCCCGAGGCTCGGGCCGCTCGACACCTGGAACGTGGTCGGGCCGCTCACGCCCGCGAGCGCGTCGAACAGGGAGAGCTCGAACCAGCCGCGCGGCTCGATCACGTCGATCACGAGCGAGCCCGAGACCACCTCGCCCGTGACCCGATCGACGGGCAGCTCGTTGACCGTGATCGTCCTGGTGGCCGTGTCCACCGCGGTCACTCGGCCGGCCGTCTGGTCGAGCACCAGCTGCGAGGGGCGCACCGTGACCTTGGCGCGCAGCTGAATGTCCGCCGTGCTCGCTGCCGGAGAGAGGTACACGTACGAGCCGCGCAGGGTGTAGCCCTGCGGGGTCGAGGCCCGAGACCACTCGCGCTCCCAGTCCTGCAGCTCGCTCTCGATGCACTCGGTGAGCGCCATCCAGTCGCCGCCGTTCTGCCGGATGTCGAGCTGTTCGAGCGCGACGTGACGTGGCGGCAGGCGCACCAGCGGGTTGCCGGCGGCCAGCGTGCGAGTGACCGTGTGCAGCCAGTAGCCGCTGCGCGCCTCGGCCACGATCGGCTCGAAGTAGGTGCGCATCGCGCTGTTCATGAGCTGCATGACCACCGACGCCGGGAACTCGGTGGAGTCGTCGTCGATGGTCGCGGTCTCGCGCGCGTAGGCGATCAGCTCGCTCGTGTTCATGCAGCGCTCACCAGCAAGAGAGCGCTGCGTCTGCGGCGACCGTTCCGCCGCCGCTGGTGTACGTCCATGCGCCTCGGAGGAAGCGCGGTGCGCCGAGCGAGGTCAGCACCACCTCGATCGTGCTGATGGCGGGGTTGTTGAACGTGACGACGCCCGCCGAGTACGTGACGCCCGTGGGCAGCACGCTCGCCAACGTGAAGTTGGACAGCGTCGCCTCGCTGCCGCTCTTGGTGCCGAAGTCGGTCCCAAGCAGCTTGAACGTCGCTTGCAGGGTCGCCGCGCTCACCGTGACGCGCAGGGTCACGCTGAAAAAGTCGCTGCGCGCGATGTGCAGCCAGTCGCCGTTGGCGCTCGCGGTACCGGCGGCAATCAGCATATTGCTGTTGCCGCTGTCAAACGCGCTCACCGCCAGCCCCCGCCGCCGCCCGGACGGCCGCCACCCATGCGCGCGCGCATGTCGTCGGGATCGCCATCGGGAGGCCCGCCGCGTTCGTCCGCGTCAGGCTCGAGCGCGCCCTGCGGCGCACCCTGCGGGCCGACCACGCCCTGCGGGGCGCCCGTGGGGATCGGCTGCCCGCGGCGCTGCAGCGCGGCCCTGATGGCGGCGTCCTGGTCGCGCAGGAAGGCGCCGCCCGGAGGTCCGGGAGGCCGGCCCATCGCACCCTGCGGGGGCATGCCTTGCGGAGGCGGAGCGCCGCCCCAGCCTTGCGGCGGTCCGCCCATCGGCGCGCCCTGCGGCGGCATCGGCTGTGCTGCGAGCCCTTGCCCAAGCTGCTGCATCCACGGGGGGCGCTGTCCGCCCATTCTCTGCCTCGGATCGAACATGTGTGTCGCCTATCCCCAGCTGCCGAAGCTGGACCATTCGTCTTGATCGGGGCCTACCCACTCCGAGATCGGGTGCGGGTCGGCGCGCGGTGTCGGAACAGCCGCCGCCGTGGGCTGCTGCTGTTGGCCTTGCAAGCTCTTGGCGAAGTCGCTCTCGTACGCGTCCGCCTCTTTCTGAGCCATCAAGCCCTGCGCGAGCCGCATGCCCGCGCCGTTGTCGCCCACGAACTGCGGCGCGTTGTACTTCGGGCCGTCCATCGCTCCGCCGTGCCCGAACGCTGCTTGCATGTATCCGCTGTCGCCAGCTTTCGCCGCGCGCCGCGCGTCAATGCCGGCTTTCACGTCGTACTCGTGGCGCTGACGCGCACGCTCGTAGGCCATCCACGCCTGGATGTCGTTTTCCACGTTCGCTTGCGTCTGGTCCGCCTTCTGCTTGGCGAGCCCGATCGCTGCGATGACCAGTGGTGCAACCATGTGGATAGCCTCCGAGCGTTGCGCGTCAGCTGCGAGCTTCGATCAGGCCGCGTCCTGCGCGTCGCCAGGCGACACGATGTTTTGCACGATGAAGTTGTGCCAGTTCTCCTCGATGAAAGGCGCCTGGTTGCTGTACATCACCGACTGGCAGCCCGCCTGATCGATCAGCGGCGTCAAGAAGCCCTCGTTGAGGCCCTTGATCGGACGCTGCGTCAGGTCGGTGGTGCCCACGCGGTAGGCGTTGCAGCTGTTGGCGACGTACATGGCCTGGCCCTGCTTGCAGCAGTCCCAGACCTCCACGGAGATATCGCCCGCGGGGGTCTCGAACACGAGCTTGCTCTCGCCCTGCTTCTTGACGCCGCCCATCGTGGTGTCGCGGTTCAGAGCCGAGAACTCCTCGGCGAGACCAGCGAACGCGGAGCCCGAGCACTTGAGCACGCCGCCCTGCTTGCTGCCGTTGGCGGCAACGCGCGCCGCCCACTCACGGATGAGCTTGCGGGTCAGCGGGCCGTTGCCGGCGTCCTGCTGCAACGTGCGGAACTGCGTGATGCTCGACACGTCCACCGTAAAGATGGTGCCGGTCTGCGTGTTCATGATGGCTTCGACGCCGATGGCGCTGTTCTGCCGCCAGCCCTTCGGGATGATCTGGTCGCCGACTGCGAGCGTGACCGCGCTGCCCGACTTGAACATTTTGACGTGCGTCTTGTTCTGGTTGGGCGTGCCGAGGATGGTCACGTCCGCGACGCGCAGTGTGGTGCCGTCTGACGCGTAGATGTCCACGAGACCGTTGCGCATCGAAGGCCACAGGCCCTGGATGTACGAAGCGCGCGTCAGGCGCACGGTCGGCGTGGTCGAGAGCGCAGCGCTGACGGTGGAGACGACGCCGATGTTCGACGCGAGCACCGAGCCCGCGCCCGGGCCGTAGGCCAGCGCGAGGTCGCGATACATGCTCGCGGCCTTTCCGCCCGCCTTCATCTTCTTCGACATGATGTCGCCGTAAGAAGTGAGGTCGCCGTTGAGCGACGCGTACACGTCGTCCCACGCGTACTGGATACGGTGCATGATGGTCGAGCCATCCAGCTCCGCGCGCGGGATCTCAGCGCCGATCGCAGCATTCAGCGTGAACAAGCCGCCAGCGCGCGATGCGGTCTGGCCGTGCTCCAGGCCAGCGAGAAACGCTACCTGGTACTTCTCGCCGATCTTCTGTTCCTGCCGGAAGGGCAGGAGGTTGGCGAACGTGTCGATCTCGGGGAGAGCATCGAACCACGGGCCGTATTTGGTCTTGTAGTTGCCCAACAGGGCAGCAGTGATCGTCACAATGGCACCTCGAACGGGGAAGGGTTGGGAGACCGCTTCGCTCGGGTGCCTGCAGAGCGCGTCACGCGACGGGTGCCGGGGTTTGCCTCAAGGGTCCCGAAGGTCCGTCACGCGACGCCGGAAGGTCCAGCTACGCACGTACAGTGTAGATGCAACTCAGTTGCGTTATCAAGAGTGCAGCCGTTGGCTTCACTTCATGTCAGACCACGCCCTACGTTGCGGCTGGCTGATGTTGCCGCGCTGTCCCGGCTGAGCGGCCGGGCCGGTGACTCGGGCGGCAGCTACGGGCGGCAGCTGCGGCCGTGGCGGCTGGCGGCCAGTGGCGCGCGCCAGCTTGGCGTCGTAGCGCTCGCGTGCGGCGCCCACGAGCTGCCTCAGCACGTCGTCCGTGGGCGTGCGCCCGCGCTGCATGACCGGGGGCCGCACCCAGCGCGAGCCGTCTGGCGATCGCTCGCCCTGCGTCGCCTCCCACATGACTTGGCCCAGCTCGCCGTCGAACAGCTCGTCACCCGGCTGGATGCCGACCGACTTCAGCAGATCGGGCAGCCTGGCCTCGATGTGCGCCGTCACGTGTGCGATGTCGGGCGCGTTCGGCCCCTGCTCCTGCGCCTGGCGCTCCTGCGCGGCTCGCTCGGCGGCCTCGCGGGCTTGCAGCTGGCGCTCGAGCATCTCGGCCTTGTCGCGCGCGCGCTCGCCCTCCAGGAACTGCTGCCGCATCGGCTCGGGCATGCCCTCGAGCATCGCCATGCGCTGCACGTACTGGACGACTGCGCCGTGAAACGACTTCTCCGCGCCCGCCCAGCGCAGCGCCTGCATGACGCCCTCGGGCCCGCGCTGCAGGTCGGCGGCGAACGCATCGATCGCGCGCCCCTTGCCCTCCACCTGCTCGCGGGTGCGCGCAAGCTCGGTCGTCTTCTTCTGGTAGTCCCGGTACAGCAGCACGTTCTGCTTGATGTCCTTCAAGCGGATCGGCTGCGGGCCGTCTGGCATGTCGAGCCAGATCGTCTTGTCGCCGAACGCCTCCAGGTCGAGGTCGGGCGAGTCCTTCAGGCGCTGGTACTCGGCCGCCAGCTGCTCGGGTGTGGGCTGGTCGCCCTCGGGCTGCGGCTCGGCCGGCTGGTCGCCCTCGAAGACGGGCAGCGGTTCCCCTTCTGCCACCTCCGGGGTGGGCGCTTCCTGTTTTGCCACCACGTTCGAGGCCGGGGCAGCTGCGGGCTGCGGAGGCTTGAACCCGTCGCGCATGTCGCTCAGCCGCGCGCGCACCTCGGACGGTGCCACCGCGCCAGCCATCGGCGAATCGAGCGGGCTTGCGGGTGCGCTGGTTGCTCCTCCCGTTGCTGCTGCTACGTCGCTCATTCTGCGGCCTCACTCGGTGCGCCCTGCGGCGCGGGTTGCTGTTGGTCGTTCGCGGGTGCGCCCTCGCCTGGCGGCGGCGCGTTGGGGTCTGCGCCTGGCGGCGCCATCGGCTGCGGGTTGAGCATCGACTGCGCCTGCATGATGCGCTGCTGGAACATGAACGCGGGATTGCCCGGAAGGATCGGCGGCGGCATCTGGCCGAGCATCTGCGCCATCACCGGGTCCTTGGTCTGGATGTTCTGCGAGTGCGCCATCATGTGCTGTGCGAAGCGCATGACCGCTTGCGGATCGGCGTTGTCCTGCGTTCTGAGCAAGTCGAGCGCCGCGCGATGGTCGAGCATGTGCGCGACATCATCGTCACTCGGCGAGACTTCCACGTCGTCCGGGCCAGCGATGAGCCGTTCGTTCTCGCTCGCGATGAGGTTGCTCTGCCGCGCATCGTTCTTTCCGTATTCGTCGTCGCCGCGCAGCACCATCTGGACGGCCTTCGCGCGCTCGCGTGGATCTTCGATGTCCTTCGTTTGCTCCAGCAGCGACAGCCGCGCGAGCGGGCCGCGCATGGCGTCGGGCACAGCCTTGGCGCGCACGCGGCGGATGGTCTGGAAGTCGCTCGGCGCGAACGTCTTGGCCACGGGCGCACCTTCACGCCCAGCGATCTCAGCGATGAAAGCGGTGTTCGCGTAGCGCGTGATCATCTCGATCAGATCGTTCGCAAGCTCCTCCTCATGCGTGCGCAGGTCACCCTCTGTCAGCGACAGGTTGCGCGCCGTGATCGCCTCGAACACGTTGGCGTGCGCGCCCGATGTCGTCTTCTCGACGGTCGTACCGCGTGACACGTCGCTGAATCCCGACACGCGCGGCAGCGCTGAGATCAGGTCCTGCACCACGTCGGGCGTGGCTGCTGGCATCGGCTTGATCTCGATCGCAGCTGGTGGCTGCCCGCCGCGCGGCACGATGTACGTGCGGGCCTCGCCGCTCGACTGCTCGACGCGCGTGCCCTCCTCCATCCACCGCGCCTGGTTGCCGTGGTAGGCGCTGTTGGTGAGGCTCGCGCTTCGGATGCGGTTCAGCGCTTCCTCGATCGCGTGGTAGCCCCAGAAGTCGGCGAAGCTGAACGCGCTGTCGGCGAACTTGCTCGTGAGCAACGGGCGCACGGGCAGCCGCCCAGCGCCCAGCGGGCACTGCGGCACGTCGAGCACCACCAGCTCGCCCACGATGAGGCAGTAGCGCCCCTTGGGCAGCTCGGGGCGATCGGCGTAGTAGAAGTGGATGGCCATCACGTCGCCATCGTTCGCGCCCAGCACGCCCAGCTGATCGTTCAAGCGCCACTGCATGAACTCGTCATGCGTCGGCTGGTTCAGCAGCTGCTCGGCTTGCTCGGGGTACTCGCCCGCGAGCGCGTAGAGGTTCGTGCGCTCGAACGCGCCGATCCAGCCGGCTTTGGTGCCCAGCACGGGATCGGTGAAGTACTCGAGCGGCGACAGCGCCTCGCAGTAGGGCGCGCCGCTCTTGGCCGGGCGCTGGGCCATGACCGTCTGCGGCACGGCC
>Ga0213919_1000633_pt1 | contig 14782 bp, 21 predicted proteins | sample McNCre317MG_FD_161056 | JGI IMG/M metagenome (GOLD analysis project Ga0213919, IMG submission 161056) | Freshwater microbial communities from McNutts Creek, Athens, Georgia, United States - 3-17 MG | ecosystem: Environmental > Aquatic > Freshwater > Creek | place: USA: Georgia | collected... | reverse complement strand
CAAGTCCATACTGAAGCGCGCCGGCATCCTGAGGGCCAAGGTGCTGGCCTGCCTGCAAGTCCAATCCCTGACCGTCCACGAATGCGCCCGGCTTCTGAACGAGACCGTGCCGGCCGTGCAGCCGCGGTTCTCGGAACTGCGCGCCATCAACAAGATCACCGACACCGGAGACCGCCGCCTTAACGATAGCGGGCGCCGGGCGATCGTCTGGAGGGCGGCGTAGTGCGCTACCTGTCTGTCTGCAGCGGCATCGAAGCCGCGACCGTAGCCTGGCACCCGCTGGGCTGGAAGCCGGCCGCCTTCAGCGAGATCGAGGCCTTCCCGCGCGCCGTGCTGGCGCACCACTACCCGACCGTCCCGCTGCACGGGGACTTCACTACGATCAAGGGCGACGAGTATGGACCAATTGACCTTCTGGTCGGAGGAACCCCCTGCCAGGACTTCAGCGTCGCGGGACTTCGTGCAGGAATTACTGGCGATCGAGGAAACCTCACCCTTGAGTTTTTACGGTTGGCTGCTCGAGTGGCTCCCCGATGGATCGTCTGGGAGAACGTCCCTGGCGTCCTGTCGTCTGATGGAGGACGGGCGCTTGGTGCCTTCCTCGGGGGCCTGGGCCAGCTCGGGTATGGGTTCGCCTACCGCATTCTGGACGCACAGTACTTCGGCCTGGCCCAGCGACGGCAGCGCGTGTTCGTTGTCGGATGTCTTGGAGACTGGCGACGTGCCGCAGCGGTTCTTTTTGAGCGCGAAAGCCTGCAAGGGCATCCTGCGCCGCGCAGAGAAGCGCGGGAAGGAATTGCCGCCCGCGCTGGCGAGCGCACTACAGGTGGCGGCTGGCCAGCCGGCGTAGCGCCGACCCTCAACGCCGCCTTCGGTGACAAGCTAGGCCTAGAGGACCAGCACGCGCTGAACGGCGCCGGGCTGTTCGTGGCCCACGCCCTTCGCGCCGAAGGCTTTGACGCCAGCGAGGATGGAACTGGGAGAGGGACGCCGCTGGTGCCGGTGGCGTTTGAATGGCAGCGCGGGGCGACGCAGAACCTTGAGTTCCAGCGCGACATGGCCCCGGCACTGGTGAAGTCCCAGACGCCAGCCATCGTCTTTGACGAGACCCAGATCACATCGCCCGCCAACTACTCCGCGCCAAAGGCTGGCGACCCCTGCCATCCGCTGGCGGCTGGGGCGAGGCCGCCGGCCATCGCCTTCAGCGCCAAGGACCACGGTGCCGACGCCGGGGAGATTTCGCCCACACTCAGAAGCGGCTCGCACCGGAACAGCCACGCCAACGGGGGCGTGATGCCGGCGGTGGCGTTTGACCTGCGGGGCAGGGAAGGCGGCGCGCAGTTTGAAGGCCCGCACGACACGGCCAACATGCGGGCGGCTTCTGGTGGATCGTCGCGGTCCTACGTTGCAGCCGCCGCCGTGCGCCGCCTCACGCCCCGTGAATGCGAGCGCCTGCAGGGATTCCCCGACGACTACACGCTGGTGCCGATCGGCCGCGAACCGCGCAAGCAGAAGAAGAACGAGAGCGACGCAGCCTACGCGCATTACCTGTCAAAGCGCACCGGCCTGCGGTCGGCAGATGGACCCCGATACAAGGCACTGGGCAACTCAATGGCCGTGCCTGTCATGGCCTGGATCGGCCGCCGGATCGCCATGGTGGAAGCCCTCGAGAAGCAGGAGGCCGCGTGATGGCTGACATCGAGTGGATGGCCTTCAACGTGGACGACTACGTCACGAACACGATGCACCTGACCACCAGGCAGCACGGGGCCTACATCCTGCTGATCTGCGCGGCGTGGAAGGCTCGAGGGGTTCTGCCGGGGGCTGACGCCGCCCTTATGACCACGGCCAGGATGACGCCGAAGGAATGGCGGGAGGACGCGCCCATACTGAAGGCGTTCCTGACCCGCCGCGGCGATGCCTGGGTGCACGAGCGTGTCGAGTTTGAGTGGAAGGACGCGCAGGCGCTGATCGCGGCCAAGAGCCGGGCAGGGAAGGCGGGGGCGCGCAAGCGTTGGGAAGGCAGGGGCAATGGCACTGCCATGGCAGACGCATGCCAAGAGCAACAGCAGAGCGATGCACCTATACCTCAACCTGTACCTAACCGTCCTTCATCTAAAATCCTCTGTGTGTCTCAGAGCGCGCCTGCCGGCGCGACACAGCCACAGGCTCAAAGGATTGGGGAAGACTGGATACCGAGCGAAGCGGCGATCGCCACCCTGCGATCGACCATGCCGTGGCTGACCGGCGCGCTCTACGACGAGCGCATGCAGGATTTCAGGGAATGGTGCCGGGCCAAGGCTGTCACGACCGCCGACCCGGAGGCCACCTGGTCGTCGTTCATGCGGAAGACCCGGCCGATCGCGGAGACACCGCGCGTCGGCAGCAGGGCAGGGGGAGGTGGCCTCCCATCTCCCGAGGCCTGGCCGCAGCGTGTCGCCGGCTTCCGCAAGACCGGGTTCTGGCTGACCGCCAACTGGGGGCCGAAGCCCGGCGAGGCCGGCTGCCGCGTTCCTGCAGAGCATCTCGACCCCAGCCCGCGCTACAGCGCGACGGAGGCAGCATGAAGGCCGCCCGCAAAGCCGGCTGGTACTGGGTCAAGCGCACCAGCGATGAGCCGTGGCAGATCGCTTTCTACGGCCCGGTGATGGAGTACCCCGGCGAGTGGCGCTGGCGTCTCAGCATTTACCTCGAGATGCACCGCGGCCGGATGTGGCGGGTTGGACCGCGTTTGAAGGAGCCGAAGTCGTGACCGAGCAATTGCACACGCCCATCCCCGTCAGCATCACCAGCGCCGCGCTCCCCGAGGGCGTCCGCGCCACCTCGAGGAAGGGCTGGTGCTACGCTTGGAAGGACACCGGCATCGACGGCCACCGGCTATGGATCGTCGTGCTGGACGAGACCGGCGAGGTGGTCGACACGCCGCAGCCCGAGATCCGGGTCGACATGAACTGGAGCTATGGCCGGCGGCCGGAACGGAAGCACAAAGAATACCTGGAACGGATTATTGCGGCCGATCGCGAGCTGGGGCTGAGTGACACCTGCCCTGACTGCGGCGCCTACCAGTCCCAGTACCATCGCGCCACCTGCCCCCGGAGGCCGGTTTGAACGGGCGCGCGTGGTCCCACGACGACGACGCCAAGCTGCGCCGCCTCCTTGCCGCCGGCTACACCCAAACCCAGATCGGAAACGAGATGAAGCGACACAAGGACGTCATCCGCGCGAAGACCCGTGCGCTGAACCTCGAGCCGGGGCAATCCCCGCTGTTCACCGCTATGATGGCCCGTATCAACGCGCGCAGGCGGGCGCAGAAGGTGAGGGTGTGATGCTGATGCAGGGACTGATGATGTCCGGCCGCAAGGCCCGCATCGAGATCACCGACATCGGCGCCCAGCCCCCGGCCGGACACCTGACCTACCGCATGCGTATGATGCTGGAAGGCGACGACACCTCGATGTTCGAGATGATGTCCCCCTCCCTCATGGTGAACGAGAAGCAGCGGTTCGAGGATGTCCTGACGCACCTGTCCGAGAACGGCGTCCTCGTCGCCTCCCTCCAGGTCATCGACAACAACCGGGGCTTTGAGGCCGTGATGAAACGATCGGCCATGAAGAAGATGGGGATGGTGTGACATGGCCGCTCAGAACAGCGGGAAAACAGCCGTGCGGAAGGTCCCCAAGGGGCGACCGTTCCAGAAGGGCAAGAGCGGCAACCCCGGCGGCCGGCCGAAGGAGATCACCGCGCTGAAGGAATTGGCGCGGGATCACACCGGCCTGGCGATCGAGACGCTGGTGCGGAACTGCACGGCCAAGAGCCGCATGGTGCAGGTCGTGGCGGCGAACAGCATCCTCGACCGGGGCTTCGGCAAGGCCTCGCAGCACATCGAGCTGGATGCCGGCGATGAATTGGTCCGGCGCCTCAACGATGCACTGAAGCGCAATGGCGGCGGCTGAACCCCTCACTGGCGAGGAGCGGCTGATCAAGTTGATGGCCGACTGCCGGTACGACCCGGAGATGTTCGTGCGCTGGGCGTTCCCCTGGACGGACCCCGGCGAACTCGAGCATGAGGCCGGGCCGCGCGAGTGGCAGGTGACGGTCCTGCGCGACATCAAGGCCGCGCTGCTGGCGGGCGGCGACGTGCAGGGCGCCATCCGCATCGCCGTTGCCAGCGGCCACGGCATCGGTAAGTCCGCGCTGGTGTCGTGGGTGATCCTCTGGGCGCTGTCGACCATGCCCCTGACCCGCGTGGTGATCACCGCGAACACGGGCGACCAGCTGCGGACCAAGACCTGGCCCGAGGTCTCGAAGTGGTTCAACCTCTGCCTGACCCGGCACTGGTTCAAGTTCGAGGCGACGTCGATCGCCCGCCGCTCGAGCGCAGGCTCCAAGGAGTGGCGCTGCGACGCGGCCACCTGGTCGGAGAACAACACCGCGGCGTTCGCCGGCCTACACAACAAAGGCCGGCGCATCGTGCTACTGTTCGATGAGGCCAGCCAGATTGCCGATCGGGTGTGGGAAGTGGCCGAGGGCGCCATGACCGACGAGGACACCGAGATCCTGTGGCTGGCATTCGGGAACCCGACCGAGACCACGGGGCGGTTCCGCGAGTGCTTTGCGGGCGGGCGCTTCGCGCACCGCTGGCACCCCCGGCAAATCGACAGCCGGCAGGTCCCCGGCACCAACAAGGCCGAGATCGCGAAGTGGGTCGCGGATTGGGGCGAGGACAGCGACTTCGTGCGCGTCCGCGTGAAGGGTGAGTTTCCTCGAGGTGGCAGCATGCAGTTCATCGACAGCGACACCGCCCAGGCGGCGACCCTGCGGCCGGTGGCGGCCAGCGTCCGGCAGCCCCTGATCATCGGCGTGGACGTCGCCCGCTTTGGCGAGGACCAGACCGTGATCTGGTTCCGCCGCGGCCCCGACGCCCGCATGATCCCGCCCATCAAGCTGAGAGGCGCCGACACCGTGGCCGTGGCCAGCCGGGTGACCGAGCAGGCGATCGAGCATAACGCCCAGGCCATCTTCGTGGACGAGACCGGCGTGGGTGCCGGCGTGGTCGACATGCTGCGCGGGATGCTGCGCGATCGGCTGGTCGTGGGCGTGAACAACGGCGGCAAGGCCGATCGCTACCTGCTCGGGTCCGACATGCCGGCCACGGCGAACAAGGGCGCTGAGACATGGGCCAGCATGCGGGAATGGTTGAAGTCCGGCGGTATCCCGGCCGACAGCGAACTGGTCGCGGAATTGTGCGGCCGGCAGTACGGGTTCAACCCGAAGAGCGAGATCGTCCTCGAGCGCAAGGAGGACATGAAGAAGCGCGGCCTGGCCTCGCCGGACTGCGCCGACGCCCTGGCCCTGACCTTCGCCTACCCGGTGGCCGACCTGCCCGAGACCTCGCCGGTCGAGCTGTTCGCCCCGACCCCCGGCCGGCCGGTGCATGGCCTGATCTCGGACTACGATCCACTGGCCGGCTGACCCACTACCCATTGACATTCCAAAACCCGCTGCACCACTGAGGGTATCCAGCACCTAAAAGCTGGAGGCCGCATGGGCGGTGGTGGCGGCGGCGGTTCATACGCCCCTCAGAATCCCCCGACGATCATCGTCCCGACCCCGGCTGCCCTGCCCGCGTCGCCCGATCCCGCGCCTACGCCGGTCGACCCGACCGTCCAGGCGGCGCGCGACGCGACCAAGCGCAAGGCGCGCAGCTACGCCGGCTACGCCTCAACGATCACCAGCAGCCCGCTGGGCGTCACCGCGCCCGCGACGACGACCGCCCCTCCCAAAGCCCTGCTCGGCGGCTAGGCCATGCCGAAGAACGTCGAACTCCTCAAGCACTGCACCGAGAAGGCCGAGGTCCTCAAGGCCCGGCGCCGGTCGTGGGAGCCGACGTGGCGCGAGATCACCCAGTACCTCAACCCGACGCGCGGGCAGTACTTCCAGCAGCAGAACAGCGGCCAGCGCGGCACGCAGAACAACCAGTCCGTCCTCGACCCGCACGCCCAGTTCGCGCTCCAGACCATGGTCGCCGGCCTGATGGGCGGCCTGACCAGCCCGGCCCGGCCGTGGTTCCGGCTCACCGTGCCGGACAAGGCGATCGCTAGCATCACCAACGTCCGCACCTGGCTGGACGATTGCCGCGACCGCATGCTGATGGTGTTCAACTCGGGCAACATCTACCAGGTCCTGCCGATCATCTACGAAGAGTTGGGCGGCTTCGGCTCGGCGGCGGCGGTCATGGAGTTCGACCGCGAGGACGTGGTCCGGCTCTATCAGTGTTCTGCCGGCGAATACTGGTTGGGCATCAACTCCCGCGGCAAGGTCGACACCTTCTACCGCCAGTTCAAATACTCGCACCGGCAGATCGTCCAGCACTGGGGCGAGGACGCGCGCGAGCAGTCGACCAAGAAGAAGGGGACGGCCGAGTACGACAGCGAAGTCACCGTCTGCCAGTTGATCGAGCCGAACGCCGACTACGACGCCGACCGGCTGGACGAGAAGGGCAAACTGTACCGCTCGATCTACTGGGTCGAGGGCGAGACCAGCAAGGGCGAGTACCTGGCGGTGAGCGGCTACAACAAGTGGCCGATGCTGGCGCCGCGGTGGAAGCCGATCGGCAACGACGCCTACAGCAAGGGGCCGGGCCACAACGCGCTGCCCGACACGAAGTCCCTGCAGGTCTTCACCAAGCGCCTGCACAACGCGATCGACAAGCACGTCAATCCTCCCCTGGGAGCGCATATCTCGCTGAAGGGCAGCGCCTCGAGCGTCCTGCCGGGCGCGATCAACTACTTCCCGACGGCCGAGAAGGGCGCCGGCATGTGGCCGCTCTACCAGCCCGAGCCGTCGAGCATCAACGAGGTGCGCCAGCAGATTGCCGAGACGCGGCGCACGATCGACCGCGCGTTCTTCGCCGACATCTTTTTGATGATCAGCCAGATGGACGGCGTGCAGCCGCGCAACCAGCTCGAGTTGCAGCTAAGAAAAGAAGAAAAAATGTTGATGATGGGACCCGTCCTCGAGTCCCTGCACGACGAGTTGCTGCAGCCGCTGATCGACTTCGTGTTCGAGACGATGTTCGAGCATCGCCTGTTCCTGCCGCCGCCGAAGGAGATCCAAGGCCTCCCGCTCGACATCGAACTGATCAGCGTGCTGGCCCAGGCGCAGAAGGCCGCGAGCCTCGGCTCGATCGAGCGCACGTTCTCGTTCGCCGGCTCGATCGCGGGCGCCAAGCCTGAGGTGCTGGACAAGCTGAACGTGGACGCGGCGATCGACCGTTACGCCGAGGACATCGGTGCGCCGGCCGGGATCATCGTGGGCGAGGACGATGTCGCGAAGATCCGCGAGCAGCGCGCCCAGCAGATCGCGCAGCAGCAGGCGATCGCCAACGCAGGCGCCGCGGTGCAGGGCGCCAAGACCCTGTCCGAGACCGACGTCGGCGGCGGGCGGAATGCGCTTCAAGAAGTAACGGGGCTGTAGGCCATGTTCGACCCCAACAACAAGCGGCAGGTCGACCAGCGCAAGCGCCGCGAGCGCCTCGAGGACGTGCGCGCCTCCGACGACATGCTAGCCGTGATGCGGACCCCCGAGGGCCGCCGCTTCGTGCATGGCCTGCTGGGCCTCTGCGGCCTGCGGGAGAGCGCCTGGCGGCCGGGTGGCGATGACGCCGCGCGCCAGCAGGACTTCACGCTCGGTCGGCAGTCGGTCGGCATCGACCTCCTGCAGAACATTGAGCAGCACGCCAGCGACGAGACGGAATTGATGATGCGCGAGGCGCGAGCGGCGGCTGCCGAGAAGCGCGCGATCGAGAAGGCGGAAGACGTAGACGCTGAAGGCGAACAGCAGGAGCAGATCGATGGCTGAAGACACCACGACCACCACGGGCGCTGGCGGCGCCCCGACCCCGACCGCGACCGCGCCGACCCCGCCGGCCGCCACGGGAACACCCGGAGCCGCCGCCTCGGCAACGGGTGAGGGTGGCGCGGCCCCGGCAGCCAATGGCGCCGCTGCCATTGCAGCCGATGGTAAGCAGGCCGCGCCGCCCGCCGATGCGAAGACGGGCGAGGGCGAGCCGAAGGCGGGCGAGCCTGCCAAGGCCGGCGAGGGCGAGAACGCGGTCGACTACAGCGGTCTGACCGTCCCCGAGGCCTGGAAGGCGGCCGACGACACCGTGTGGCAGGACGCGCAGAAGCTGCTGGGCGAGGCGAAGGTGTCGCCCGAGGCGGCGCAGAAGTTCATCGATTTCACGTTGGAGCGGGACAAGCTCATCGCGAAGGGCGTCAGCGACGCCAACACCGAGGCCTGGACCAAGCAAGCCGAGACGTGGAAGGCCGAGGTCACCAAGACCTACAAGCCCGAGGAGTTGGCCGGCGCCCGCAAGGCCGTCGAGACGCTCTTCGACAAGGAAGGCATCCAGTGGATGGAGGCCCTCCGACTGACCGACAACCCGTCTTTCGTGAAGGCGATGGTCAAGGTCAGCAAGGCGATCGCAGAAGACAAGTTCGTTCCCGGCAACGCCGCAGTGAACGGGACTCGTGATGCTCGCGCCTCGTTCCCGAACAGCAACATGAACCCGTAGGAGGCCCACTGTGGCAACCGCAAACATCACCACCGCCTTTACGCTGGCGGACTACGTCAAGAACATGTCGCCGGATGGCGGCATCGCTCCCGTCATCGAACTGCTCTCCCAGCAGAACCGCGTCCTCGAGGACATCCCGTGGCTGGAAGGCAACCTGCCGACCGGCCACCGCGCGACCGTCCGCTCGGCCCTGCCGACCCCGACCTGGCGCCGCATCAACCAGGGCGTCGATCCGGTCAAGACGGCCGAGTCGCAGGTCACCGACGTGTGCGGCATGCAGGAAGCCTACGCCGTCATCGACAGGGCGCTGGCCGATCTGAACGGCACCAGCGCCGCGTGGCGCCTGAGCCGCAACAAGGGCTACCTCGAGGGCATGGCGCAGGACATGACCGCGCAGCTCTTCTACGGCAACAGCGCGACCAGCCCCGAGAAGATGATGGGCTTCGCGCCGCGCTACGCCTCGCTGTCGACCTCGACGTCGCAGACGGCGAACAACATCATCTCGGGCGGCGGCAGCGGCTCGAACAACACGTCGATCTGGCTGATCGGCTGGGGCAGCGACAAGGTCACCGGCATCTACCCGAAGGGCAGCACCGCCGGCCTGACCGACGACGACCTCGGTGAGCAGGCCGCGTTCGACGCCAGCAACAAGCGCTACCAGGCCTATATCACGCACTATGTGTGGAAGGCCGGCCTGCACGTTGCCGACTGGCGCTACGCCGTCCGCATCTGCAACATCGACGTGACCTCGGCCTCGGGCGGTCTGAAGAACGCCGCCCCGGTGGACCTGGTCGACCTGATCGACCAGGCGATCGCCAAGATCCCGAACATGGACGCGTGCAACCCGGTTCTCTACATGAACCGCGGCACCTACCGCTACCTCAACAAGCAGCGGAACATGGGTGTGCCGGCGTCCTCGACCGTCAACCTGACCACGATCCAGCGCACCGACCAGGACGGCCAGCGCGGCGTGATCAAGCGCATCCCCGACTACGACGGCATCCCGATCCGCATCTGCGACCAGCTGCTGATCACCGAAGCGACCGTGTCGTAATCGGCCCCCAACTCCAGAACAGGAACCAGCCACCATGGCATACGTCGACAACAACCTCGTCCTGTCGGACGCACAGGCGGTCACCGCGACCGCCGCCTCGACCAAGAGCATCGACTTCGCGACGGCGACCCGCAACGTGGGCGCCGGCCACGAACTCGACCTCGTCATCGTCGTCGGCACCGCGGCCACCGCGGCCGGCGCCGCCACGGTCACGTTTGCGCTGCAGGACAGCACGGACAACACGACCTTCAACGACGTGATCGTCTCGCCGGCCATCGGCAAGGCGACGCTGGTTGCCGGTTACGAAGCGCTCCGCATCACGCTGCCGCGCACGCTCAACCGCTACATCCAGGTCAACTACACGGTGGCGACCGGCCCGCTGACGGCCGGCACCTTCACCGCGTACATCACCGACGATCGCCAGGACAACGTGGCGCGTCCGTCGGGCTTCTCCACCTTCTAGCAGGAGTAACCAATGGCGAAGTCGCCAGAGCTGGCCGAAGGGCCGGCAGTCAAGACGGTGCAGGACCCGGAACCCAAGCTGGCCGGGTGCCAGAAGGGTTCGCTGGTCCGGCTGCTGGTGCCGTTCTACGACGGCTACCAGCGGTTCGAGACGGGGGCCGAGATCTACTGGCCCTTCGACGAGCCTCCGCTCGCCGCGAACGCGGCCCTCGCCAGCGCGAAGGTCACGCCGCTCGACGCGCCGCCGATGACGTCTGGCGAGCCGCCGGCCGACTACATCGACCCCGCGACCAACGAACCGTTGGCCGTGCAGTCGGCCTGACTCGGGACGGGGCGGTCTTCGGGCCGCCCCATCCTTCTTTTCAATTCACAGGAGTAGGCCATGGCTCGCGGCGGAATGCTTGTCACGACCAGCGGATGTAATAGGCCGCTTGGCTATCAGCAGCTCACCTCGCTTTCGGCGGCCACGGCACTGACCGTTCCGACCGGCGCCCGGTGGTGCATCTTCACGGCGGAAACGCAGGCTGTCCGCTGGCGCGACGACGGCACCGACCCGACTGCCGCAGTCGGCATGCCGGTCGCGGTCAACGTCCCGACCGCCTATTACGGCGACCTGGCCAAGATCAAGTTCATCGAGCAGACGCTGTCGGCCAAGCTCAACGTCGCCTACTTCGACTAGGACCAGGCCAATGGGGTGGCATGAGTTCCTAGATCGATACGCTGAGACTTTGGGGGTCTCGGCGCTGTTCGCTGCGCTGTCGAGCGGCATGCTGCTGTGGATCGGCAGCGAACCGATCACGAAGGGCAGGGCGCTGCTGATCGTGGCGGCCGGCCAGTTCGTGGCCTCGATCGCCACCGCATTCGTGCACGGGTACCTCCAGTGGTCGATCTTCGTGGCGCCCGCTGTCGGCGCTACCGCCGGCCTCGTCGCGCTCCCCGCAATCTGGAGCATTGTCAAAGCCGGGAAGACGGTCGAAGGCCACGCCGGGGACATTGCCGAGAAGGCGATCGACAAGGTGACCAAATGACCTCCTGGCAGGACGTCCTCTGGGCTATCCCCGGCCACATGGGCTGGGGGTGGCAAGCGTTGTGGGGCGTCCTCGCCCTGGTCGCCGCCGGCATCATGTTCGTGAAGATGATCGTCAACGAACCATTCAGCGCCCTGCTGGTGGCGCGCGTGCTGCTGGGCATCGGCCTCCTGCTGATCCCGCTGCAGTTGCTGCAGCCCGGCTGGCAGCCCTGGATCGATGCCTTCTATGCGATGGGCGGGTTCCTGTCCTCGGTCCTGATCGCGACAGGGTGGTGCACGCGCCCCGACCAGTCCGTCACCATGACCAAGGCGATCGGCCGCTGGATCATCGGTCGCATCGACGCCCTGCATGTCGCCAACCGCGCCGCCGCCGAGCGCCGGGAGGACGCGCTGTGATCGACCGCAAGGCCTTCTTCGACGCGGTGCGCCCGAAACTCTTCGGCGGCACCATGACCCAGCAGCAGGTCGACGGCTGCGAGGCGATCCTGCACGAGTGGGATGGCCGCGGCCTGACCGACTGCCGGTGGCTGGCCTACATGCTGGCGACCGCGAAACACGAAACCAATGCCACCATGGCCGCCGTCCGCGAGGCCTACTGGCTGTCGGAGGAGTGGCGCAAGACGCACCTGCGCTACTGGCCCTACTACGGGCGCGGCCTCGTCCAGTTGACCTGGGAGGCCAACTACCGCGCCATGTCGGCGGTGACCGGCGTCGATCTGATCAACAACCCCGACGCCGCGCTCGACCTCGCCCACGCCGTCGAGGTCATGTTCTACGGCATGGTCAACGGCAGCTTCACCGGCCGGCGCCTGTCCGACTATTTCAACGACATGGCCAGCGACGCGGTCGGCGCCCGCGCCATCATCAACGGCACCGACAAGGCCCAGTTGATCGCCGCCTACCACTTCGACTTCCTGACCGCGCTCAAGGCGGCCGGCTGCAAGGTGGCGGCGTGACCCGCGCGCTGGCGATCGGCTGCCTCGTTTTGGCGCTGGGGCTGGGCGCGGCCGGCGTCCTGCTGAAGAGGGCGTGGGCGGCCGAGGGCGCGCTCGAGGCCAAGCTGAAGTCTGCGAAAGCCGTCATCGACCAGCGCGAGAACGACATCCGCGAGAATGCCAAGGCCGTCGCCCAGTTGGCCGACAAGCTGCACCAGACCGAGACCAAGGTCGTGACCGTGACGGAGAAGATCTATGCCGCGCCGATCACCCGTGACTGCGCTCAGTCTCCTGCCATGCGCGCTGCTCTTGGCGGGCTGCGAGACATTTACGCCGACCCTGTACCGGCCGGCGATCGACGCCAGCCTCAAGTTGCCGTGCCAGCCCCCAGTGCTTCCGCCGGAACCGGCAAGCGATAACGAATTGGCGGCGTTCGTGATCCGCCAGGGGAAGGCCTTCGTGGACTGCAGCAACCGGCACAAGGCGCTGGTCGACCGCATCGACGCCGATGGAGTGAAGGATGGCCGCTGACGTCGACATCGCCAACATGGCGCTGGGCCACCTCGGAACCCGTGCCACGATCCAGAGCCTGACCGAGAACACCGCCGAGGCCCGCGAACTCAACCGCTGGTACACGACGGTGCGCGACGGTCTCCTGCGCCAGCTCGACTGGAACTTCGCGCGCGTCACCCAGACCCTGGCCCTGACCGGCACGGCGCCGACGCGGTGGACCTACAGCTACGCCTACCCGTCCGATTGCCTCAAGTTCTGGCGCATTGACGCCGGCCTGCCTTCCGGGTCTCCGGTCGTGCCGCTCGAGATCGGCAGCGACGGGACCAACCGCCTGATCTGGACCGACTACCAGCAGGCGGTCGGCATCTACACCCAGCGCGTCACCGACCCCAACATGTTCGACCCCGAGTTCAGCATGGCGTTCTCCGTCACGCTGGCGGCAATGGTCTGCTACGCCATCACGAACAAGGCCGAGCTGGCCACGCGCCTCGAGAACAAGGCGATGTCGCTGATCGAGAAGGCCAAGGCCGAGAATGCCAACGAGCAGATGTCGGACAACACCTACCTGTCCGAGAGCCTGACCGTGCGCGGCTACGACGGCCTGACCGGCCCGCAATCGGCCCTCTGGTACCTGTTCCGCTAGCCATGCCGACGACCGTCATCCAGCCCTCCTTCGCAGCCGGCGAGATCACGCCGAGCCTGTACGGTCGCGTCGACCTCGCGAAGTACCAGGTGGCTCTCAGGACGGCGCTGAACTATTTCATCCGGCCCTACGGTGGCGCGGCGACGCGGGCCGGCACCGCCTTCGTGGGTGAGTGCGTCGACAGCAGCGCGAAGAGCCGCCTCTACGGCTTCCAGTTCAGCCAGGTCCAGACCTACGTCCTCGAGTTCGCAGACCTCAAGATGCGGGTGATCAAGGACGGCGGCTACGTCCTCGAGACCGCGACGGCGATCACGGGCGTGACCCGCGCGAACCCCGGCGTGGTGACGGCGATCGGTCACGGCTTCTCGAACGGCGACCACGTCTGGATCATCGAAGTGGGCGGCATGACGCAGATCAACCGGCGTCGCTTCACGGTGGCCGGCGCGACGGCGAACACCTTCCAGCTCTCCGGTGTCGATACCACCAGCTACGGCGCTTGGACGACCGGCGGCACGGTCTCGCGTTTCTACACGCTGACCACGCCCTACGCCGTGGCCGACCTGCCGCTGCTGAAGTTCGTGCAGTCGGCCGACACGCTGACCATCACGCACCCGACCTACGCCCCGCGCAACCTGACCCGCACGGCGCATACCTCGTGGACGCTGACCGCCAAGACGTTCCAGCCCGACCAAGCGGCGCCGACTGTCTTCTCGACCACGGCACCGGGCGTCGGCCAGGGCTACGCCATCACCGCGGAGAACGACACCACGGGCGAGGAGAGCCGGCCGCTATTCGGCACCTCGAACACGATGACCTCGACCATCGGCTGGACGGGCGCGACGGGCGCCTCGAACTACAACGTCTACCGCACACTGAACGGCATCTACGGTTTCGTGGGTCGCGGCACGCCGGCCCCGGTCGGCTTCACCGATGCGTCGATCAATCCCGACGTCAGCCGGACGCCGCCGCAGAGCAACAACCCCTTTGGCTCGGCCGACAACTACCCCGGCTGCTCGACCTACCACGACGGCCGGCAGTGGTACGCCCGCACCAACAACGGGCCGCAGACCCTGTGGGCCACCCAGTCGGCGTCCTTCAACAACATGGACACCTCGCAGCCGACCGACGACAGCGATGCGATCACCCGCACGATCGCCAGCCGCAAGGTGGACGAGATCCGGTTCCTGGTGCCGTTGAACCACCTGCTGGTGTTCACCTCGGGCGCCGTCTGGAAGGCGTGGTCGGGCATCAATTCCGACGTGATGACGCCGTCTAACGTCAACGTAAAGGTGCAGGGCGCCGAGGGCGCGGCCAACATCGAGCCGATCTCGACGGTGAGTTCCGTCCTGTACGTCACGACCTCGGGCCGGCGCGTGCGCGACCTGTCCTTCGACAGCGGCTCGGACAGTTTCGGCGGCAAGGACCTGTCGATCCTGTCGGCGCACATCTTCGAGGGTAAGACGATCTCCGACTGGGCCTACGCCCGCGACCCCGATGGGTTGATTTGGGTGGTGCTGTCGGACGGCACTATGGGATGCCTGACCTACCTGCGCGAGCATGACGTCACGGC
>Ga0213919_1000632_pt1 | contig 14785 bp, 18 predicted proteins | sample McNCre317MG_FD_161056 | JGI IMG/M metagenome (GOLD analysis project Ga0213919, IMG submission 161056) | Freshwater microbial communities from McNutts Creek, Athens, Georgia, United States - 3-17 MG | ecosystem: Environmental > Aquatic > Freshwater > Creek | place: USA: Georgia | collected... | reverse complement strand
CAGGCAAGGTGAAAGTTGAAAGCAAAAAAGACCTTGCCAAGCGGGATATTCCTTCTCCAAACCTTGCTGATGCTTTTGTCATGGCGTTTGCGCCGGGGCACCAGCCAATGCAAATCAGCAACGAACTACTGAAACAGGCGTAATGGGCATTCTCAGCTTTTTTAACCGGCAACCGCAGGCAGAAGCAAAGCCCGAGGTGCGCCCACAGATGGCTATCCACCCTGCAATGCAGCAGATGGCGCAAGATGGCGGCAAAGCGTTGGTGGCGTATGAGCCGCCTCCCGGTGTCATTCCGGCTGGAGAGCGTGCAACGGCCATGGCCATGGATGCCACGCCGTATGATTACGTCAACGCTGTCACCAGCAACGCAGGTCTGTTCGCTGGCTATCCCATTCTGGCCAGCCTGGCGCAACGGCCAGAACATCGCAAAATCGTCGGTACCATCGCGGAAGAACACACGCGCAAATGGATTGAGCTGACATACAGCGGTGAGGACGATGCCAGCGACCGTATCCAGCAGCTAGAGGATGCTGTCAAGCGGCACAAGCTGCGAGAGGCATTGAAAGATGCTATCGAGCATGACGGCTTCTTTGGCCGTGGCATGGTGTTTGTGGATGTGCAGACGCCCAACGGCGAACGCAGCAGCGACAACGATGCGGAGCTGTCCAAGCGACTGACGGCCAGCACGGCCAAGATCGGCAAAGGCGCGTTGCTGGCATTCCGCACGGTAGAGCCGGTATGGACATATCCCGGCAAGTACCAAAGCACCAATCCACTAGCGGCCAATTATTACCGGCCTGATAGCTGGTATGTGATGGGCCGCACGGTACATGCCTCGCGCCTGCTGACACTCATCAGCCGCCCGGTGCCCGACATGCTCAAACCGGCGTACAACTTTGGTGGCGTGCCGTTAACCCAGTTGCTTGACCCGTATGTCAATAACTGGAGTCGCACACGGGACAGCGTATCCGATCTGATACACAGCTTTTCCACCTCGATTCTCAAGACCAATATGGGCGCGGCGTTAAGTGGACAAGCTGACATGAGCCTGTTTGCCCGCGCCGACCTGTTCAACAAAACCCGAGATAACCGGGGCTTGATGATGTTGGACATGGAAAGCGAAGACATGGTACAGGTCAACACGCCCTTGTCCACGCTCGATGCTTTGCAGGCGCAGTCGCAAGAGCACATGGCCAGCATCTCCGGCATACCGCTGGTGAAGCTGCTGGGCACACAGCCAGCGGGCCTGAACGCCAGCAGCGACGGCGAAATACGGGTGTTCTACGACACCATCGCCGCCAGCCAGCAGGACAATCTACGGCCCCTGATTAAAAGGGCGTTGGACATCATCCAGTTGTCCGAGTTTGGCGAAATAGACCCCGGTATTGGCTTTGAGTTCGTCCCGCTGTATCAGACGGATGAGGCGCAGCAGGCCACGATCCGCAAGACCGAGGCTGACACCGACGCGGTGTATATCCAGTCTGGTGTGCTTGACCCGGCTGAGGTACGCCGGCGCATAGCAGGGGATGCCAACAGCCCGTACCACGGCCTAGACCCGGATGCCATGCCGGAAGCGCCTGGGTTTGACGATGAAGGCGACGATGAGCCGCAAGAAGCACCAGAAGACCCTGCGCCCGACGCGCCCTAATGCGGGCTTTGCCGTGTGGTACCGGCGCAAGCTGGAAAGCGAGATCGAAGCCATGCACGCCAGCCTTGTCTGGTGGGTGGGCGCTCAGTACCGGGCAGAAGGCATTGCGATGGATGCGGGCTCCCCGGTAGACCGGCTGCAAGCGGAAATCGAGCGGCTACGCACGTACTGGCTGAGGCACTTCGACGATGTTGGCAACCGCATGGGGCGCATGTTTGCCCGCAAGGTGCTCGGTTATTGCGACTACAACGCCAAGACCGCGTTTAAAGACATGGGAATGACCGTCAAGATGGTTATGACGCCATCCATGCAGCAGGCTTATGAGGGCGTGATTGGCGAGCAGGTGGGATTGATTCGCAGCATTGCGGAGCAGCATCTGGGCAATGTCGAACGCGTGGTGATGGAGTCGGTACAGAGAGGGCGCGATCTGAAGTATCTGCAAGACCAATTGCTGATGCGCTATCAGATCACCAAGAGGCGGGCAGCGCTGATTGCCAGCGACCAGAACAACAAAGCCACGGCCACGCTGCAAGCGACAAGGCAGCAGGATTTGGGCATGACGCAGGGCATTTGGAGGCACTCGCACGCGGGCAAGAAGCCACGGCCCGAGCATGTGCGGGCAGACGGCGAAACCTTCGATCTTGCCAAAGGCATGTATTTAGAGGGCGAATGGGTGCTGCCGGGACAAGCGATTCGGTGCCGCTGTTGGTGGTCGCCCGTACTGCCGAAGCATTTGCAGCCTGATTAACCAACCCGCACCACGCGGGTTTTTTGTTGCCAAACCCATGCATTATTTTGACGAAAACGAGCGCCAGCAGCAAAAGCGCATGGCGATGGACTATGCCGCGCAGCTTGCCTCTGATAACAAATGGATTACGGTCAAGCCCAATGGCCCCGACCATAAAGGCACGCCGGTAGAGATTGATGATTCTGGCCGCGTCACCAAGGGCATGGGCGGCAAATTCAAGGGCGAGAAGATCGGCGAAGTGCGCAAGGACTTCAGCGGGCCGCATACGCCAACTGGCGAACAAAAACAGGCCGCAAACAAACCGACTGGCTTCCCGTTTCCTACAAGGGTATCCAAACCGCCCGCCCCCAAGCTGGACGATGCGCAACGAGAAAGACTCGCTCAGTCCCAAGAGCTTTGGCAGAAATACGGGGAAAAGAAAGAAGGCGGTCGCGGGCTTTTTAAGGCTTCGGCAAGAAGCGGAGAGCTTGACCACCTGTGGGGCGAATACGAAGCCCCCATCCTTGCGGCAAAAACTGCGCAGGCTAAAAAACAGGCCGCAAGCGCAAAAGCCAAGGAAACATTGAGGGCAAAGAAAGCCGAAGCGGAGGCCAAAGCGCAGTCGGAAGCGGATGCTACGCCGTATGAGACGCCAGCCGGGCATGAGTCGTTGACAAAGCCTCTGAAGATCGAGCGCGAAACAGACAAGGCTTACGGGGTTCGCAATCAGGCGTACCACGACGCGCTAGAGACGTTTCACTATGACCCCAAAGAGTTGACCCCGGAGGAGCGCGATCTTCTAACTGATGGGCAATCGTTGCGCTGGATTCCCAAGTCCGTGGCGGGCGTTCATGGGCAGCATATACGCAGCATGACCGATTGGTTTGCCCAAAAGGAGGGTTATGCGCCGCGCAAACAGCAAGATCACACGTACCTCAATGTGCCGTATGCGGAAAAGGATGCCGCCAAACAGTTAGGCGCTAGGTGGGATGCGCAGCGGGGGAAATGGTACGTTCCCGCAGGCACGGAGGTGCACAAAGATCTGGAAAAGTATTTGCCGCAAGCGTCGGCAAGTGCTGGGGCAAGCAAGCCTTCTGGAAGCGCAGGGCATGAGAACGCCGTGAGCATGGCTCAGCCAAGGCGGTCGCCTCCAAAGTACGGCGTCATTGATGGGGACGACCCCAGCTTGTGGGGCTCAGAGCTGCTCGGGCGTGAGGGCGATTCTTGGCAGGACTTCTACCGAACCGCTGCTGGGCAAAAATTCCGCAAGCGGCTGGGCATGGATTCGTCTGCAATCGACACCATCGCACTAGACCGCGCCAGCGTGCGCAGCATTGATGCCGATGGCCGCCTTCACATTGCTGTCTCCAACATCAGCAAGGCCAATGTCTGCGGTTACTTCGGGCGCGAAATCCCCAACGCGGAGGCGTTGGGCCTCCAGCCAGACAAGCTTTACCAGCTACTGCGTGACCCGGATGAGCTGGCTAAAGCCGCGAGCACGTTCAACAACCTGCCCCTGCTCGATGAGCACATCCCCGTTTCCGCCGATGAGCCACATAAGGACGTGGTCGTGGGCAGCACGGGCACCGATGCCGAGTTTGACGGCACCTATCTCAAAAACAGCCTTGTCGTGTGGGATGCGACCGCTATTGCGGCCATCAACAGCGGCGAGCAACGCGAATTGTCTGCGGCGTATCGCTACGTTGCAGACATGACCCCCGGAGTCTTCCGGGGTGTGCCTTATGACGGCGTGATGCGCCAGATTCAAGGCAATCACCTTGCCATTGTAGAAATTGGCAGGGCTGGCGCAGACGTCATTGTCGGCGATTCACAACCTATGGAGCTACAACCCATGAAAATCCAAAAGGGCAAGACCGGCGTGGTGAACGCGGCATTGTGCGGTCATATCCTGCCCCAAATGGCGCAAGACGCCAACCCTATTCCGCAAATCCGGTCACTGGTTGCAAAAGCAACTACCGTCGAACAATTGGCCCAAGATGCTGCCGAAGCCTTCGAGGGCATCGACATGTCCAGCCTTGCCAAGCTGTTGAAGCAAGTGCTGGCCGTCGAAGCCAAAGAGCCAGAATCCGATCCAGCGGCAGAAAACGACGAAACCCCGGATGAAGACGAAATTGCTTCTGACGAGGACGACGAGCAGGACGCCAAAGAACAGGCCGAAAGCCTGCAAAACGGCAAAGCGGAAGAGGTGGCTATGGATGCCGCTGCCATTGCCAGCCGTGCCGAAGCCGCTGCCATGAGCAAGTTCAAGGCCATCCGTGCCGCAGAGCGTGACGTGGCCCCATTGGTGGGTGAGGTGGTTGCCATGGATTCGGCAGCAGATGTGTACCGATTCGCCATGGATTCTGTTGGCATCGACTACACGGGCGTGCATGCCAGCGCATACCCGGCGCTGATCAAGATGCACAAAACCGCGCAGCAGCCCAAACAAACCGCCCGCATGGGCATGGACGCAGCAGCCAAGAATGCATTGGCCGCGCTGATGCCCAACGCCTTCGGCACCAAGTAATCAAGGAGACGCTTAATGTCTGGATTCCAAACCTCTGTTGCCGCAAACCCGGCATTTGCTGTTGAAGGCGACATCGCCAGCAGCAACCCGCACGCCACCGTGCTTAACAACCCCGATAAGCCATTGAAGGTCGCCTCGGGCGGCGCTACCGTGGGCCGCTTCGCGTGGATTGACGCCACGGCGCAAACCGTGAGCAACGCAGGCTCCGGCGCTCCCGATGGCCTCATCAGCCGCCACTATCAAGCCCTTGCCACCGCATGGCTGGCGCAGGCCTCGATGGTCATTCCTGAAGGCTCGAACATTGCCCTGCACAACCGGGGTGACTTCTGGGTCAAGACCTTGACCAACGCCACCGTGGGCCAAAAGGTATTTGCCAGTTCGACCACAGGCGAAATCAAAACCGATGCAGCAGGCGCAACCGTGTCTGGCTATGTGGAAACCACGTTTTACGTGGCACTCGCGGCCTCTGCAAACGAAATCATCAAGATCACCTCTTACAAGTGAGGCAACGCATGAATACCAACCAACTGATTACCGAGCTGGGCAAAAAGGGCGTGTCTTTCGCGCAGCCCATTATGGGCACATACAGCGCAGATACGTTCGCTATGGATGCGCAGCCCGCCTTGTTTACCACGAACAACGCGGGCATTCCGGCATGGATGGCGAACTACATCAACCCCGGTGTGATTGACGTGCTGTTTGCCCCAATGAAGGCCGCTGAGATTGCGCCTGAGCGCAAAATTGGCGATTGGACAACCGTTACCAGCCAATTCCCGGTTGCTGAGGCTACCGGCAACGTGTCTGGGTACGACGATTACAGCAACGATGGCTCCGTAGGCTCCAATGTCAACTGGGTGCCGCGCCAGTCCTATCACTTCCAGACGTTTTTGCGCTGGGGCGAAAAAGAAGTGGCAATGGCCCAGCAAGGGAATATCAACCAGGTCGAGCGGGTCGAAAAAGCCGCGCTGCTGACGATGGCGAAATTCCAGAACAAGTCGTATTTCTACGGCATTGCTGGTATCGCCAACTACGGCCTGTTAAACGATCCTTCGCTGATTGCGGCCATTTCGCCCAACAACGTGGGCGGCGTTACCGCATGGGCCACCAAGACCCCGGAAGGCATCGCCAACGACATTACCAAGCTGTTCGGCCAACTGGTAACCCAGACCGGCGGGCTGGTGGACGCAGACTCGCCCATGAAGCTGTGCATGTCGCCAACGGCGCAGGCGGCATTTGCCAACACCAACAGCTACGGCCTGAGCGCCCGCGCCAAGGTCAAGGAAATGTATCCCCGCCTCACTTTCGTGACCGCGCCAGAGTACGGCGTTGGCACGACCACTGTGCAGCTTATCGCTGAGGATGTGGGCGGCCAGCAGACGCTGGAAATAGCGTTTACCGAAAAAATGCGCGTGCACAACACCGTGGTGGAGACATCCAGCTACAAGCAAAAGCGCTCGGCTGGCACATGGGGCGCGATCATTTACCAGCCCACGGGCATCGCCACCATGACCGGCGTGTAAGCGCGGGTCAACCCAAGGCCATGAGGGGGCCTTAAATCCCTCCGAACCCGGTGAAAAGCCGGGCTTCCTATTTTCAAGGCTCGCCATTGCGCGGGCCTTTTGTTTTGGAGCATCCCAAAAATGGCAACAGTAGTAATCGGCTGCAAGCTCCCGATGGGCCTGCATATCGGCATGGGCGATAAGACCGCCGTTCTTAAAGGCACGAATTCCAGCAACGTGATCGGCGGCTACGGCCTGACTGAAGTGGACAAGGAATTGTCCGATGCCTGGTTCAAGGAGTACGCCAACTATGGCCCGGTAGTGGACGGCTTGATCTTTGTGCAAGCCAACGAATCCAGCGCCAAATCGGCCGCCAAAGAGCGTGCCAGGGTTGTTTCTGGCATGGAACCGCTTGACCCGAGCAAACAGCCAGGCATTGAAACCGCGAAGGATTAAGCCATGCCCGCCGTGACGTTTGACGTGGCAGCATTCCGCACGCGCTTTCCTGAGTTCTCCAACGTCACCGATGCGCAGTTGCGGGCCACGTTCGATGAGGCCGGAGCGTTGTATCTGGATAACACCGACGCCAGCCCGGTATCAAGCCTGATTGCGCGGGCTTCGCTGCTGAATCTGCTGGTGGCGCACCTCACCCAGTTGACCAGCGGCAGCGCAGCGCAGGCGGCATTGCCGCTTGTGGGGCCAGTCACCAACGTAAGCGAGGGCAGCGTGAGCATTGCGGGCAGCCCTGCTGCATTGCCTAGCAGCGCGGCGTGGTACGGACTGACCAAGTACGGCGCGTCATTCTGGGCGGCTGCTGCGGCTTACCGCACCATGCGCTATGTGCCCGGTAGAAGTTGGCCGCAAGAACGCACAAGGGATGGATCATGGCTGTAAAGAACCTGGGCGCAGTCGTGGCGGCACTGGAGCGTGCGCAAAAGGCGTATCACAGCGACAAAGTGTTGCGGGTTGGGTTTCTGGAAGGCGCGAGATACACCGACACGGGCACACCTGTGGCGCTGGTGGCTGCGGTGCAGGAATTTGGCTCCCCGGCAAACAACATCCCGCCCCGACCATTTTTCCGCACGGCCATCGAGCAGAACAAGCAGAAGTGGGCAGATCGCATTGCCGAGTTGCTGCCAGAAATGGAAAGCGCAGACGCGGCGCTGAATATGGCGGCTGAGGTGATTGAAGATGACGTTCGCATGAGCATCCGTGATGGCGGCTGGGCACCCAATGCGCCATCCACGCTGCGGCAAAAGAAGTTTGACAAGCCCCTGATTGATACCGGCCACATGGCTCGCAGCGTCAACCACGACCTGGAGGGCGAAACATGAACCTGCATGGATTGGTGCGCGGTTTTATCTCTGGCGTCAACCCGGAGGTTGCGGCCACGATACGCAAGAGCGCGGGCTTTACCACACTGGCAAACGGCAAGCAGGTTCCAGCCTATGAGCCCGACGTTTCAGCGCTGGTGCAAAAGCAGGAGCTGACCATGCGCGAATTGCAGCAGATTGACAACGTGGTCAAACAAGGTGTGCTGTGTTCGCTGTACGTGGCAGGCAACTACTACGGCGTCAATCGTTCCAGCCAACTGGGCGGCGACCTGTTCATCGTTGGCGGCCAGACATGGAAGGTGGTACAGGTGCTGGAAGCGTGGCCTGACTGGTGCAAATTGGCGGTGGTGCTGCAATGAGCGCGATAACCACCCCCTCCGCAGGCGGCACCGAGCCGGGCGCAACGATAGACATCACCAAAGACGCCGTAGTCACTGCGCTGCGGGCTTTCATCCTGTTTGCACTGCCCACAGGGGTGCAGGTGGTGGAGGGCCAGCAAAACAACGTCCCTCTGCCCAATGGCCGCGTGGTCGTGATGACGCCGCTGATGCAGACAGCCATGAACGTGCCCACAACGCACTACAGCGCCAACACAGTGGGCAAACGGTCTTCTGTTGATTGGCGGGTTCAACTGGATGTGTACGGCGACAACGCAGAAGATGCCGCGACCATGCTGGCGACGCTGCTGCGCTCCAGCGTGGCATTTGACTGGCTGGCCGACAACGGCTACGCCATCCGCCCGCTGTACGCCAGCGACCCGCAAAACATGGCGTTCATCAACGATGCCATGAATTACGAAAGCCGCTGGATGCTGGAAGCGCATTTGAACGCCAGCCCCACGATCAGCGTACCGCAGCAGTTCGCCGAACACCTGTCTGTTGGCGTCGTGGCCGCAGACGTCCGTTATCTGCCCTGATGGGCGGCATTTGCCCGTAAGGGCTTCAACCAACAACCCGCCTAGTGCGGGTTTTTTCACATCTGGAGCCTAGCAAATGGCATCTATCCCTATCAGTCAAATTGTTTCCATCAACCCGAGCGTGCTCAAGGCGGCAGGCTCTGCGGTTGATCTGAATGGCCTGTTGTTGACAAAAGACACGGCCATTCCTGTCGGCACCGTCAAGAGCTTCGCCTCTGCGGATGACGTGGCGGCGTTTTTCGGCGCGACCAGCACCGAGGCACAGGCGGCAGCCGTTTATTTCAACGGCTACACCATCGCCACGCGCACACCGGGCCTGCTGTACATGGCGCAGTACAACGACGCCAACGTAGCCGCCTACACCCGTGGCGGCTCCCTCAGTGGGGTAACGCTCGACACCATCAAGGCGGTCACCGGCACTCTGAGCGTGACGATTGACGGCGTGGTTAAAACCGCTGCCAGCGTAAACCTTTCCACAGCAACCAGCTTCAGCAGCGCGGCCAGCATTCTTGCTACGGCGCTATCTGCACTGGTGTCGTGGGATGCCTTGCGCGAGGCATTTGTGGTTGCCAGCGCCACCACCGGGGCTTCATCCACCATGGGCTACGTGACCGGAACCGCTGCGGATGGCCTGATGCTGTCGCAGGCCAAAGGCGCGGTATTGAGCCAGGGCGCTGATGCGTCTGTCCCCGCTACATTCATGGCGGGCATCATGGCGCTGGCGCAAAACTGGGCGCTGTTTACCACCGCGTTCGAGCCTTCGCTGTCCGATGCGCAGGCGTTCGCTACGTGGACAAACGGGAAATTGGCCCGCTTTGGCTATGTGTCGTGGGATACCGACGCGGCCGCCAAAGACCCTACACTGACGACCAGCCTGGGTTACTGGCTCAAGAACACCAAGACGCAGTACACCGTGCCGGTGTATGGCGACCTGTCGCACGCCATGTTCGTGCTGGGCTTTGCCGCTTCGCTCGACTTCAGCCGCCGCAATGGCCGCTCTACGCTGGCATTCAAGTACCAGGGCGGATTGGTGCCGTATGTCACCAATGCCAGCGATGCCGCAGGGCTTGAGGCCAATGGCTACAACTTCTTTGGCAGCTACGCCACGGCCAAGGACAACTTCAACTTCATGTATGCCGGAGCCATCTCGGGTGACTGGAAGTGGCTGGATACCTTCCTGAATCAGATCTGGCTCAACGCCAACCTGCAACTGGCGATGGTCAATCTTCTGACGGGCGTGGGCAGCGTGCCTTACAACTCAGAAGGCTATGCGCTGATCGAAGCCGCATGTCTCGATCCCATCAATGCCGCCGTCAACTTCGGCGCGATTCGTGCAGGCGTTGCGTTGTCTGACAGCCAGAAAGCACAGATGCGCAACGCACTGGGGCGCGATGTCAGCGTGGCGATCTTCGCCAAGGGCTACATCTTGCAAATTGACGCCGCATCTGCGCAAACCCGCGTGGATCGCGCCAGCCCGCCTATGACCCTGTATTACACCGATGGCGGCAGCGTGCATCGGTTGAATCTGGCCTCTATCGCCGTCCAGTAACCAGCAACCCCCACCCCATAGACCCCGCCCTGAGCAATCCGGCGGGGTTTTTCTTTTGGAGCGACCCAAATGGCTTTTCTTACCTCCGCCAACTCGGAATTCTTGCTGGCGATCAATGACTTGTACCCTGTGCCGCAGAAGCTGCAAGGGTATGCCGCCGATGATGCCTTTACTACCGATGCCGTGACGGCCACTGAAACGCAAGTGGGCGTGGATGGGCACGTAGGGCATGGCTTTGTGTTCAACATCGTCAAGCAAGGCATCGAATTGCAGGCCAACAGCCCCAGTATGCAACTGTTCGAGGATTGGTACAACGCGATGCAGGCCGCCCGCGAGGTCTATACCTGCAACGCGGTGATTCTGCTGCCCAGCGTGCGCAAGAAGTACACCCTGACCGATGGCACGCTGGCGGAAACCACGCTGATTATCGGTGCCAAGAAAGTGTTGCAGCCCGCCCGGTTTTCGCTGTCGTGGGCCAGCAGCAAGATCGTTGCGGAGTCCTACTAATGGCCCGCCGCGTATCCACATTTACCGCCACATCGGGCCGGGATGCCGGCAAGGTGTTTCGCATCACCGAGATGCCCGCTTCGCAGGCCGAGCGGTGGGCGGTCAAAGCCTTTCTGGCGGCATCAAAAGGCGGCATACAGCTACCGGACAACGTAGCGGAGGCCGGATTTGCTGGCATTGCCCAAGTGGGGTTTGCCATGCTGATGAATATGCAGGCAGATTCTGCATTCGAGCTGCTCGACGAAATGATGCAGTGCGTTCAAATGCAGCCCAACCCGGCTAAGCCGGAGGTAGTGCGCGGTCTTGTGGATGATGACATCGAGGAGGTGATGACTCGGGTGCAGATTCGCAAGGCTGTTTTTGACCTGCATGTGGATTTTTCGCAGGCCGCCGGACAGTTGAATTCGGCCCATCCGCAGTCGGCCAGCGGGCACAGAGACGTTTAATCAGCTACGCCAACGTGCCCCGCACCATCGCTTCGGTGGTGTCGGCGCGGCTGGCAACCCTGCATGAGTTGCAGACCGTGTATGGCCTGATGGATCTGTGGGACTTGATCGAAATTCATGCAGTGGATGCCCATAACGAGGGCGTGATGCAGCGGGAGCAGCAGTTGTGAACATCATTGAAGCGTTGGTTGTCACCCTGAAACTGGATAGCGCCAAGTATCAGGAAGAAATGCGCAAGGCGCAGAAGTCGCTGGAAGGCTTCGTGGGCAAAGAAGGAGAAATAGAGCGCAAGCGCGAAAAAGACCAAGGCGAACAACTGCGCAGGCAGCAAGAGGCCGAGCGAAAAGCATCAAAAGAGCAGGAGCGCCAGCTAAAAACCGCCGCTGAAGGCTATTCTCTGGTGCGTAATGCCATCCTGGGGATGGTCGGCGCTGTGGTGAGTGTTGCTGGCGTCAAGTCGTTTTTTACAGCGAATGTTGATGGCTTGATGGCCATGAAGCGTGCCAGCACGGATTTGGGCATATCCATCCGTGAGGTGGACGCGTGGGGCCGGGCTGTTGCTACCGTGGGCGGCAACAAGGAAGCCATCCTGCAAACCATGCAGAGCATCCGGGGAGGCATCGAGGCGTTCGAGACTGGCTTAGACCCGAACAGCCCGGTAATCCGTGCGCTCGGAAGCATGGGCATTTTGTGGAAAAACGCATCTGGCGGCGTGCGCAGCATGACGGACATGCTACCGGAAATTGCCAACGCGCTGCAAAAATATGACCCGCAGAAGCAGTTGATTCTGGCGGGCCAGCTTGGCATTGATCCTGCCACCCTGCAACTGCTGCGCAAGGGCGGGTCTGAGGTGCGCAAGCTGTACGAAGAGCAATACGCCGCAAGCCGCGCCAACGACGAATCAGCCAAGAGCGCGGAAAGGGCAAAGGCCGAGTGGGCAAAGTTTGAAGGCCAGCTTAAATCCGTAGGGCAGATCATTTTTACGGCACTGGCTCCAGCGCTGGAAAAATTCAATGTCCTGCTGGATAGGGTTGCTCGGTGGCTGGAGGCTCATCAGGACGAGATTGCCCAATTCTTCTCTGGTTTGGCCGATCTGATCCTGAACGACCTTATCCCGGCTGTTGATGCGCTGGGATCTGGGGTCGGCGCTTTTGTCAAAAACATCGCGGCCAACAAGAGCGACATTCTTTTGTTTTTCAAGACGTTGCTAGAGGTTGTTTCCTTTATCAACGAAAAATTTGAGTCGCTTAACCGGCTAACGGATGGGTGGATCAAGAAAATAACCAATGCGCTTAATCCGCTGACCGGGGGGCTTAGCAAGTTGATGAGCTTGTTCGGGCGTGCTGGCTTCGAGTTTGTAGGCGGCGAGTCTGCGCCCGCTGTTGCAGTTGCCCCCGCTAGTGGTGCACCTGCACCCGCTGGTGGCGGCCCCGTTTCCTCTGATATGAGGAGCCGGATAGATCACGCCATGCGTTTTTTTACATCAAAGGGGTGGACAAGGGAGCAGGCAGCGGGCATTGTTGCCAATCTGAAGCAGGAAAGCGGCCTGTCCTCCAATCCGAGAGGGCCAAACGATGGCGGCGCGGCTTTCGGCGTTGCGCAGTGGCACGGAGACAGACAGGCCATGTTTCGCAAGGTATTCGGCAAGGACATCCGCAGCGCAACGCTGGAAGAGCAGTATGCGTTTGTTGATTGGGAGCTGAGGAACAGCCATGCGCGGGCGGGGAACATGCTGCGGAGAGCGTCAAGCGCTCGGGAGGCTGGCGCGGTTGCCTCTAGGTATTACGAATCGCCAGCGGCAGCCGATAGAGAGGCGGCCATACGTGGCGCTTCGGCCTTGGCAATTTCCGCTGGCGCTGCTGGGGCAGGTCAAATGCTTTCATCCGCCGGAAACAGTCGGGCAGCCGCTGGCAGCAACAGCGAGGTCAATATCGGCCAGATATATATCCAGACCTCGGCCACAGATGCAAACGGAATTGCGCAGTCGATCCGACCAGCGGTAAACCGACACATGGCAGGCGTGACCGCGCTTGGCATGGGGTGATTGGGGCTATCATGGGCTTGTATTCTGCAACCGGGGGTTGATATGAAAAAGACCATGATCGTCCTGTCGCTGGCGGCGCTGGCAGGTATTGCCCATGCTGCCACGCCAGAATCACCACAAAACAAGGCGGTCAACAGGTGGTGCGAAGAAGCCACAAGGGCTAGTGTCACCCTGTTTCAAGCCAACGCCAGGTGCGTAACTTATGCTGGCGTCCCGCGTGAATACTATGGCGTGCCAGAGCACGATCCAATTGTCATCAAGATTAACGAGGCGATGTATGGCTATGGCTGCCGCCAGCGCATTAACCAAAACGCGGTGAGTCAGCAAGCCCTTGTCAAATTCCTTAACCAGATCAATGGGATGCCCATAGAGGAAGTTTGCGTAATGATGCGAGACTATCGGCAGGGCGTCATATCTAGGCTGTTCCAGCCCATAAAGGCCAGAAAGTACCAAGAGTAAGCCGACGCCAAGCAAGCCAACAACAACCCGCCATCAAGCGGGTTTTTTATTGACCAAAAATGCCCCTTATCCCTTTCCCCAACGTCCCTCCGCTCCCTGGTGTGCCGAATCTTCGGCGTTCCTTGATCGGCCTTGGCACCACAACTGGCCTGCTGACAGCCGTGCGCGGGCTGGATCGTTTCGGCCTGCTGGATGCGCTGATGGGCCCGCAGTGGGGCATATTTGGCGACACGGGCGGGTCGGTGATCGAGCCTGACACCATCATTGCCATTGAATACAAGGGTGATGAGGAAATATCCAATCACCCGGTAGAAAAGGGTGGATTCGCCAGTTACAACAAAGTCGCCAAGCCATTTGAGGTGATGGTGACCATGACGTGCGGTGGGCAGCAGGCCATGACCCGCGAGGCGTTTCTGGTTGCGCTAGATGCCATGAAATCCGGCCTTGACCTGTACACCGTGGTGACGCCAGACGTAGTGCACGGCAATTTGAATCTGGTGCATTACGACTACAAGCGCAGCAGCGGCGGCGGTGTGTCGATGGTGACGGCCAATTGCCGCTTTCAGGAAGTGCGACAGACGGCAAAGACGGAATTTACCGAAACCAAAGCGCCTGACGGGGCAATGCCGCAGGGCGGCGGCGCGGTAACAGCATCTCCGGCCAGCGCAGGCGCAACGGCTGCGGCAACGCAAAAGCCCATATCTGGCGGCGGTGGAGATTTTCAGGGTAACGGAGCATCAGGAAGCTGGTAGCAGGAGCATAAATGTTAATGACAGTCCCTTTGCGTCCCGTGCCGTCGCAGCAATTCGATATTGTTTTATCGAAGCAGCCCTGCACAATACGCCTGTATCAAAAGTTGGAGCAGATCTATCTCGATCTGGCTATTGGCGGCATTCCATGCATTACGGGGGCGCTTTGCCGGGATCGTATGCGCATCGTGCAAAGCGAATATCTAGGCTTCATTGGCGATTTGTATTTTGTTGACCAAGAGGGCGGGCAAGATCCTCAATATGTCGGCCTTGGCAGTCGCTGGCTGTTGATGCATGAGGTTTCGTCATGACGGATACCAGCTTTAGCCGCAAACGGCTGCAATTCATGATCCGGGTGGACGGCGAAAATTTCGAGGGCA